>Ga0256845_1000728_pt1 | contig 29242 bp, 24 predicted proteins | sample RiftiametaG_FD_189101 | JGI IMG/M metagenome (GOLD analysis project Ga0256845, IMG submission 189101) | Tube worm associated microbial communities from hydrothermal vent at the East Pacific Rise, Pacific Ocean - Riftia | ecosystem: Host-associated > Annelida > Integument > Unclassified ...
CAAGGGTTTTGCCATGGATGATGAAAGGCTTAAGCAGATTAAGCATTTCGGGCAGGACTATTTTGATGAAATGCTTGAACGAATTCGAGAGATCCGTTTAAGTGAAAGAAGAATATATCAAAAAATAACAGATATTTATACACTTTCAGCAGACTATGACAATAAGGCTGAGATTACAAAACAATTTTTTGCAATAGTTCACAACAAGCTGCATTGGGCAATAGTCGGGAAAACCGCTGCTGAAATTATTTATAATAATGCCGATGCGAAAAATATATATGGGTTTAAAACATGGAAAAGTGCTCCCCATGGGAAAATTCTTAAAAGTGACGTAAGTGTTGCTAAAAATTATTTAAACAAAGAATATATAAAAAAATTGGAACTGATCGTCAGCTCATATCTTGATCTGGCAGAAACAAGGGCAAAAAATATGAATAAGAAAATTTCTGAAACACAGGAGAGCTATTAGGCAAGCTGAAGTGGTTGCAAATGGGGGCAGTTCTAATTGAATCTTGCGCTATTGCCGGTCGGCAATGGGGTAAACTATTAAACAAAGGAGGAGTGTTTTGACCGATTTAATATGTTATTGTTTCGAATACACAGCTGAGGATATAAAAAAAGATTTTCTTAAAAATGGCAAGTCCTTAATTATGGACAAAATCATTATTGAAAAAAAAGCAGGCGGTTGTAATTGCGCTGTAAAGAACCCTAAGGGACAATGATGCCTTAATACAGTTCGCCAGGTGGTGAATGAACTGAAATAAGAACATGGTCAAGCATTATCAAGGGAAGATATGATTGGTCACAATATGAATTGAATTAACGGAAATTATTTAATTTTTAATAAAAACCAGCTTGACAATTACACACTATTTGGTTAAATTGCCAAATATGAAACTATAGTTCAAAAATTCATACGGAGTTGCAAAATGCTATTGCAGGATTATCTGGGAGATTTTAATTTTTAGAATAATTTTGGAGGAAATAAAATGAGTGAAGAAAGAATAATTCTGGAAAAGGCTTTTGAGTTTCATGGTCATATCTGTTGGGCAAGTACTGCAGGTGTTAAGGCAGGTATTGCTGCATTAAAAAAGCTTGATGTCCACCGTACGGGTTCATCAGATGAATTGCACTGTATCCTTGAAATAGGTGATAACCATGGTGCACAGTGTTTTGCAGATGGAGTTCAGTATGCAACAGGATGCACTCTGGGCAAAGGTAATATTGAAAAAACAGGATGGGGCAAACTTGCCTTTACCCTGATTGATAAAAAAAATCAAAAGAGTATAAGGATCTCCTATAAGCCTGGAAGGCATGAAATGATAGCTAAGTCTTTGTTTATGCGTAAACGCGGTCAAGGGATACCACCTACTCAAATTCCAAAGGAAGAAGCCATGGAAATGGCAGATATTATCTGGGATGCTCCTGAGTCTGAAGTCTTACTCATTGGTGACGTTCAGGATTATGAATGGCGTGATGATTTTGGGGAAATAATGGGACTTATTCCATGCAGCCAATGTGGGGAAATGGTCTCAAAAGTTTATCTGCGGGTTGTAGGCAAGGCACATATGTGCATCCCATGTTCAGGGTATGATCGTTAAACAGGAAAGAAGGCTTAAAATTTTATTTTTAATATGCCTGTCGAGAAAGGAGTTATTTACGTGATTTATCTTTATATGATAACAGGGATCTTGGTTCTCATCTCTTTTTTGTTCAGCAGGGAAAAGACAATCAAAGCAATCAAATCAGCTTTTTTAAAGATGAAAAAAATTTTTCCTGCAATCGCTGTTATGATGGTATTTGTTTCCATACTTCTTTTTTTAATCCCGGAAAAAATGATTATACAATATCTTGGCACCAATGGCAGATTTTCAGGTGTTATTCTGGCATCTCTGGTAGGGTCTATTACTCTTATCCCCGGGTTTATAGCATATCCTCTTTGTGCCATATTATTGAAAAAAGGGGTTACCTATATGGTTCTTTCGGCATTCACCACTACACTTATGATGGTGGGTATTGTAACTTTTCCGGTGGAAAAAGCATATTTTGGTACAAAGGTGACAATAGTGAGAAATGGAATAAGTTTTATGATTGCCATTTGCGTTGCTGTTGCCACGGGGATTGTTTTTGGAGAATTGTTTTGAAAAAAATAAAGAAAATTTTAAAATTGATTGGGCTGGGCGCATATGTGGTATTCCTTGCATATTCATTTAGTTGCGGATTTGAGCCGGGAAAGAAAATCGGAGAAAATTTTATGGGTTTTGCCATGATAATGATCAAGTTTCTTCCGCCTGCTTTTATATTGATTGGTTTATTTGAGGTATGGATCAAAAGAAAGACCGTTGAAAAATATCTTGGAACCAGATCAGGTATCAAGGGATATTTACTTGTTATAATGCTTGCAAGTACGACTGTTGGAGGATTGTACGTTGCTTTTCCAGTGGCTTATTCTCTTTATAATAAAGGTGCAAGGCTTGCTGTAATATTTACCTATATTGGTGCCTCAGCTGTCTGTCGAGTACCCATGACAATATTTGAAGCATCTTTTCTCGGGTTTAAATACTCAGTTATAAGGATAGCAGTATCCATACCTTTAATTGTGATAAGCTCGATTATGTTTGAACGATACCTTAAAGGTCATAATTTTGTCATTAAATCGGGGAATTAGCTTTGTATACTAAATAGGGAGAAAAGCAATAATTCTCCAACCAGTTTAAATGGGATTAATAAAAAAAACTTGACAACTACAATCTATTTGGTCATATTGCCAAATATGAAAGTAAAACTTAAAAAAACATTGTTAAAAGATTACGAAAAAAAGACTGATATTCTTAAAGCCATGGCTCATCCTACTCGCTTGTTTATATTGGATCAATTGAAAAAGGAAACTCTATGTGTCTGTGAAATAAATGAATTAATAGATGCTGATGTTTCGACCATTTCAAAGCATTTAACTGTTTTAAAAAATGCGGGATTGGTCTCCAGAACAAAAAAAGGCTTGCAGGTTTTTTATAAATTAGAAGCCCCATGCATGCTTAAATCTTTAGAGTGTGTTGAATCGGTAATTAATAAGAAATAATTTTTTTGCAAATACATTAAAGAGCCCTTTTGTTCAAGAGAGGAAAAATGGTGTTCCCCCACAAGATATTTCTCCTGATATTACTAATCCACTCATAGAAAAACTAATATCTATTGGTGAGGATAATTTTTTGGAAACAGGTGAAGTTAAAAATGTCGAAATAGAAAAGAAAAAAGGTGTGTTTGAGGCAGAACCTTGTTCAAAATGTGGAAAATTTACATTTGTTGATAAACTTATTGATGGCAAAGAAGGTAATTATGCCTTGGTTGTTCCCAAGGAAATTAAGGTTGGGCTGCAACATAATTGGTATCAATATTTGTGTGGATGTTACAAAAGCTATACATCTTTTAATTTCACAGGGATAAAAAATGGATAATATGCTTTTATTGGCAATGGGTCTTTCTTTTATATTAAGCTTTCTATTTGCTTTGGGAGGAGTCGGGGCGGCAATAGCTTTGATTCCAGCTCTCTCATCGTTTACTCTGCTTCCTTTGCAAACTATAAAGCCCATAGCTCTTCTGTCTAATACTCTGAGCATGACAGGTGCAACTATTAATAATATAAAGAATAAACGCTTGGATTGGAAAGCAGGATTTCCTATTATTATAGCATCTATGCTTTTGGCACCTGTAGGTGCCTATTCAAGTAAATTTATTGATAAAAATATTTTGATATTTTTATTCATCCTATTTTTGTTTTTTTCTGCAGGAATGATGTTGTTTTACAAGAAGCAAGAGACTTATAACGAACAACCGTTTAACAAATTATATCTGATAGGAGTGGGTTCTTTCGCAGGTGCCCTTTCAGGTTTGCTGGGAGTCGGTGGAGGTTCAATTATTATGCCGCTTCTTGCAATGAAAGGCTACAATAGTAAAAAAGTGGCTACAATAACAGCATTTGTAGTGCCATTTTCTTCATTTACCGGATTTTTAGCCTATATAAGCATAGGCAAATTAAATTATCAATATTTGTTGTTTTGTTCAATTACTGCCTTTATTGGAGGAGCTTTTGGAACAATTGTAATGCAGAAATATACCAAGCCTAAAGTGGTAAAAAAGATTCTGGTTGTTTTGCTTTTAATAATGGCTGTAAAAATGATTTCTAAACTTATATAAATTCAGAACAATAACTTTTATTTTGTATCTGTCCCCCGGGTACTGAGAACTTAATTATTCAGCTACCCAGGGGTATTGTTAAGATCAAACCATTTCAAAAATTGCAGCAGCGCCCATTCCTCCGCCAATGCACATGGAAACTATGCCGTATTTGCCTTTAACTTCTTTTAAGTTGGCAAGGCAGGTGGCAGTTAATTTTGCTCCAGTGCATCCTAACGGGTGACCAAGGGCAATTGCACCGCCGTGGATATTGATTTTATCCATGCTTTTTTCAAGACCAAGCTCTCTTATGCAGTATAGTGCCTGGGAAGCAAAAGCTTCGTTAATTTCAAATATATCAATCTGGTCAATGGTCATGTCTGCCTGTTTAAGCACCTTTGGAATGGCATAGCGCGGACCTACACCCATTTCATCGGATTTGCATCCTATTGTTGCATAGGAAACAAGTTTTGCAATGGGTTTAAGATTAAGCTCATCGCATTTTTCTTTGGAAACTATAATGGTAGCAGCAGCACCATCTGTTGTCTGGGATGAATTTGCAGCAGTAACACTTCCTCCACCTGCAAATACAGGGTTGAGCTTTGCAAGACCTTCTGGTGTGGATGGTCTTATTCCGTCATCATGCTCCACAATAAATTCTATTTTTTTATAGGTTCCATTGGGTTGTTTTTCATATTTATATGCAGGGGTCGGGACTATTTCTGTGAAAAGTCCGTTATCCCGTGCTTTTACAGCTTTATTCTGGGAATCTGCTGCAAATTTGTCCTGATCTTGCCTGGAAACATTATACCTGTTGGCAACGTTTTCAGCAGTAATACCCATGGATGTATACATCTCAGGATTTGTTGAAGAATATTCAGGATGGGGTCTTGGAACATTACCTCCCATGGGAACAAAGGTCATGGATTCAATACCTGCCCCAATAACAACATCTGACCAGCCCATTTGAACACGGGCAGATGCAAGGGCAATGGCTTCAAGCCCGGAAGAACAGAATCTGTTAACAGTTGCTCCTGATACTTTATCGGGAAATCCTGCCATTTTTGAAGCTACTCTGCCGATGTTCAAGCCCTGTTCTGCTTCGGGAAAAGCGCAGCCCACCATGACATCTTCAAGATCATCAGGAGTCAGTCCCTTTGTTTTTTCCACAACAGTTTTTAAAATAAAGGATAAGAGCTCCTCAGGTCTTGTTTCTTTGAATAAACCCCTGTTTTGTTTGCATCCCGGGGTTCTTATGGATTGTACAATATATGCTTCTTTATATACATTATTCATGATATTTCTCCTTTAGTTTCTAAGCGGTTTACCTGTTTTCAGCATGTGATCTATTCTTGCAATTGTTTTTTCTTCCTTTGCAAAATCAACAAAGGCATCACGCTCAAGTTGCAATATTGTATCTTCATCAACATAACTGCCGGAATTAACATCTCCGCCGCTCATGACAAATGCAATGCGTTTTGCTAAAAAAGAATCATATTCACTCATGAATTTGCCCTGGAGAAAATTATTAAGCTCGGCATTAACCATGCCTTGCCCGCCTTTACCCATAACTCTGATTGGTCTTTTTACAGGAGGTGCATAGGCATCATCAACCATTTTCAAGACTTCTTTTTTTGCTTCTCCCACAAGGTTGTCCCTGTTAAAAACTATTCTGTCTGTTGCGCCAAGAAAGCCTAAAGCCCTTGCCTTGGCACCTGACATGGAAAATTGCGCCATGGCAATATTCATAAATGCCGGCACAAAAAGTTTGGCAAGGTCAGTATCCTTTACAACGCCTGCAGGCAGAGCTGTTATAAATTTTTTCCATGTATTCATGGTGCCGCCTCCGGCAGGAAGAAGACCCACTCCTATTTCCACAAGACCCATGAAAAGCTCTGCATGGGCAACAATCCTGTCTGCTCCAAGGCAGGTTTCACATCCGCCGCCTAATGTCATTCCATAGGGCGCTGCAACAACCGGAAAAGGAGAATAGTTTGCCTTTTGAATGCCATCCTGGGCTTTTTTCAAAAAAGCATCAATCTCCGAATATTTTTTATCATGGCATAATTTTGAGATATATCCAAGATCAGCACCTGCTGAAAAAGCTCCGGGCATTCCGCCTGCTTCATTCCCGATCACAAGCCCTGCCCCGTTTTCATCAACATAGTCAAGGGCATCACTTAATGAATCAACAATCTCAGCATTTATCGCATTCATTTTTGTATGGAATTCAAGGCAGAAAACATCGTCTCCAATGTCAACAAGGCTTGTGGAGTTGTTTTCCATGACAGTTTTATTATTGCCTTTGGCAGCTGCAATGGACAGCATGGAATCAGAAGCCGGTACTTTTTTGTAGGAAGAAGAGACAAAATCATAAAAATATTTTATACCGTTTTCAAGTTTGTAAAAACAGGTATTGCCGTTTTCAAGCATATTTTTGACATTTTCAGGGATTTTCAGGCTCTCTTTTTCCATGCGTTGGACAGCTTCTTTAACTCCGTAGGCATCCCATACTTCAAAGGGACCCATTTCAAAATTATAGCCCCATTTCATGGCATTATCTATTTCAATTATAGTGTCTGCAATTTCAGGGATTCTGCTGGCAGCATATTGAAAGCTGTTTGCTGCCATTTTCCAGGCAAACAGACCGCCTTTATCATCACCCTTAAGAACAATATTTATTTTTTTTCTCAGGGATGATTCCTTTTTTGCAAGGTCAAGGCAGGGAAAACTTGGACGAACAAGATCTTCATATTCAAGGGTTTCAGGGTTAATTACCTTTTTTATGCGTTTGCCTTCCGGAGTAAACTCGGTTTTATAAAAACCTGCCTTTGTTTTATTTCCAAATAGTTTTTTTTCAACCATTTTTAAGGCAAATTCCGGCATGATAAGAGTTTCTCTTTGTTCATCATCAGGGCAGAGTTCATAGGAGTTTTTGCATACATGGTCAACAGTATCAAGACCTACAAGGTCAACGGTTTTAAATATTGCTGTTTTGGGCCGGCCAAGCCCGGGACCAAAAATTGCATCAATCTCCGGGATTGTCATTTTTTCTTTAAGCATTTCCTGCATGATAACGCCGATTCCCTGTATTCCTATTCTGTTTCCAACAAAGTTTGGTGTGTCTTTTGCCCAGACAATACCTTTACCCAGATATTTTTCACCGAATTCAGCCATAAATTCAAGGACTTCATCAAGTGTGTCAGCACCGGGGATGAGTTCTAAAAGGTGCATATATCTCACGGGATTAAAAAAATGAGTCCCCATGAAATGTTCTTTAAATTCTTTGGAAAAGCCTTTGGAAATATCTTGTAACGGGATACCTGAAGTGTTTGAACTTACAATGCAGTCAGATTTTCGTATTTTTTCAATTTTTTTAAAAAGTTCCTGCTTGATTTTCAGGTTTTCAACAACAACTTCACAGATCCAGTCACAATTTTTAAGTTTGTCAAAATCATCTTCAAGGTTGCCAATCTCAATAAGCCCTGCATCCTTTTTTGTCATAAAAAGAGCTGGCTTAGCGTTAAGAGCAGCATCAAAGCCTGCTTTTACTATTTTGTTCCTTGCAATGGGATCGTTTTTCTCTTCATCTTTCAGATCAAAGGGAACAATATCTAAAAGAAGTACTTTTATTCCGGCACCGGCAAGAAGTGCTGCAATTCCACCACCCATTATTCCGGATCCGATTACTGCGGCCTTTCTGATTTTTCTTTTCATTGCCTTCTCCTATATATAATTTTTTAAAAATAATCAGGTTTTGAATAAATGAATACTCATTCATTTTTGTAACAGAAAAATATCTTTTGTGTCAAGAAAAAATATTAAAAAGTATTGTAATTGAATTTCAACTGGTTATTTATCATTGTCCATTGAAAGAACTTTTTTATTATGGTAAATTACCTTGAAAATTATGATGAATTGCTATTCATAGGATGATTATCCGAACAATATGAAAGCAGAGATTATAGAAGGTTGCCTTATGCTATTATCAGAAATAAAAGACAATAATATTATGTCTTTTAAAACACCTGTGACGATATCGGAAAATAATCTTAACCTGAAAAGATGTGATATAAAATTACTTGGCAAATTCATTGCAAACCTGCAAAGTAAAACAGGTGAAATACCCTGGCATGAAAAGGGGAAAACAGATCCCTGGGATCTTGTGGAGTCTGCCATGGGATTGTCTGTAAGTGGACTTTATAGCGAGGCAAGGCTTGCCTTTAAATGGATGAAACAGAATCAGAATCAGGATGGTTCCTGGTATTCTTCTTATAAAAACGGCATTCCAGAGGATAAAACCTGTGAGACTAATATGTCGTCATATATTGCTACGGGTCTTTTTCATTTCTGGCTGATTACAAAGGATACAGAATTTTTAAGAGCAATGTGGCGCCCCTTACAAAAAGGGATAAATTTTGCTCTAAGCCTTCAAACCAGCCGAGGAGAGGTCTTCTGGGCAAAAAGCCCCGAAGGAGTAGTAGATCCCATGGCACTTCTTACAGGATCAAGCTCCATATTAATGAGCCTCAAATGTGCAATTACAATTGGCTTTGTTCTGGGAGAAGAAAAAGAACTTGGGGTTTGGCAATCTGCCTTTACCAAACTTGAAGCCACTATTAAAAATCAAATTCATATTTATAATATCAGTAAATCAAGATATTCAATGTATTGGTTTTACCCTGTTCTTTCGGGTGCTGTTACAGGCATGGATGCAGAAAAAAGGATATTAAAATATTGGGATAAATATGTTGTCAAAGGAAAAGGTGTAAAATGTGTTTCAGATCATCCATGGATTACAATGGCTGAAACAGCTGAATTGGTTTTATCCCTTGAAGCAGCAGGTAAACTTGAACTTGCAGAACAGGTGTTTTCATGGATACAAAATTGTATTTATGATGATAAAACTTTCTGGTGCGGGTATACTTTTCCTGACAATACAATTTGGCCCTGCCAGAAAGTTTCATGGACAAATGCTGCCGTGATGTTAGCTGGAGATGCTTTATATTCTTTTACACCAGGGTCAAATCTTTTTTCCCATAAACAATGGGATGGTTTTATTTATAAAGGATTAGCAAAATAATTATGGGAGAGCTTTAATATGGCAGAAATTCTTGAAAATTTATTTCAACCGATAAAAATAGGGAATTTTAAAGCAAAAAACAGAATTATGATGTCTGCCATGAGTATTAATTTTGGAGTTGATGACAATGGTAATGTCACGGATCAGCTCACAGAATATCTTGCTGAACGAGCCAAAGGCGGGGCAGGAATGATTCTTGTGGGCGGTGGTAATGTCCATCCCCATGGAATGGAATTGCCGACTTTGCCAAGATTGTGGGATGATATTTGTATACCTGGTTTAAAGAGATTAACTACAAGAATTAAAAAAAAAGGTGCAAAAATAGGTATTCAGATAATGCATGGAGGAAGGCAATGTTATCTTCCCAGCAAGGTTGCACCATCGGCAATTCCTGCTCCTGCAGTTGTAAAAGGAGAGGTAAAAGCTTTAGATATTGATGAGATAAAAGATACAATTCAAGCCTTTGGAAACGCAGCAAAAAGATGTTATGAGGCAGGATTTGATTTTGTTGAACTCCATGCAGCCCATGGATATTTGATCAATCAATTTTTATCTTTAAATTCAAATATACGAAACGATGAATATGGGGGCTCCTTTGAAAACAGGATAAGATTTTTATTTGAGGTGATAGAGGACATAAAGAAAAAAACACCGGATGATTTTCCTTTAGGCATAAGAATAAATGGTAATGATTATATGGAAAACGGCTGGACCCTTGAGGATGCAGAAAGACTTGCGCCTTTGATTGAACAAAAAGGAGCTGCGTATCTTCACGTATCAGCCGGGGTCTATGGATCAAAGGAACTTACCATCCCATCTATGTATACAAAACATGGATGCTTTGTCCACCTTGCAAGGGCAATAAAAAAACTTGTTTCTATACCTGTAATTACCGTGGGAAGGATTAAAGATCCAAAACTTGCAGAAAAGATTTTAGCAAATAAAGATGCTGATGTTATTGCCATGGGAAGACCTTTGCTTGCAGATCCATATTTGCCCAAAAAAGCAGAACAGGGAAGATTTTCTGAGATACGACCCTGTCTTGGATGCTGCCTTGGCTGCATCCATGCTGTCCTTGCAAGGGAACCCGGATCATGTGTTGTAAACCCTGATGTGGGAAGAGAGTTTAGAATTAATAAAAAAGATAACAACCTTTTAACTAAGCCTGATAAGGTTTTAAATATTTTAATAGTTGGAGCAGGTCCCTCAGGTCTCGCCTGTGCCCGGCATTTTGCCATAAAAGGGCATAAAGTAAGAATTTGTGAAAAAAAATCAAGGCATGGAGGATTGCTTGCCCTTGCTGCAAAAGCACCAGGCAGGGGAGAGCTGAATGATATTCTTGAGTTTTTAATAAATGAGCTTAAACGATTAAATATTGTAATTGATTTTAATACAGAATTATCAAAAGAATTATTGGAAGAAATCAAGCCTGATCAACTTGTTTTTGCCACGGGCTCTATGCCTGATATGCCAATGGTAAAGGGGCTTTTTCAATCGGATATGGAGGTTGTAACCTGTATTGATATATTTGAAAAAACCATAAAATTAAAAAAGGATCAGATAAATATTTTAATTCTTGGGGGAGGAATGTCAGCGTTGCTCACTGCTGACTATTTAGCTGACCAGGGAAAAAATATAGTTGTTTTAAATCGAAAATCAAGTTTTGCAGCAGAAATGTCCAGTAATGATAGATATTATTTGCGAGAAAGATTAAAGAAAAATAAAGTGATGCTTTTTAAAAATGTTTCAATACTCAAGTTTTTAAATAATGGTGTTTTATTTAAAGCAAATAATAAGGAACAAGCATTGGATGATTTTGATATTGTTGTAATATCGGAAAAAATGATTCCCATAAAAACCGCGTCAAAGCTATTAAAAGATGTAAAAATCAAATTCAGTTTTATTGGTGATGCAAAGATACCAAGACACCTTATGTATTGCATTAACGAAGCCCAGGAAATGATAAGATAGAAAATAATGGAATATGATTTAATTATACATAATGGTTTAATTATTACGGGGAATGAAGAATTTGATATTATTGAAAATGGAATAATTTGTATTAAAAATACTATTATTCAAAAAATAGGGCAGAAAAAAGACAATATTAAGCTGCCTTACTCAGCCCAGGTAATAGATGCAAACCAAGGACTGATTATTCCGGGTCTTGTCAATACCCATACCCATCTTCCCATGTCCTTATTCAGGGGGCTTGCTGATGATTTGCCTCTTATGACCTGGCTTAATAAATATATTTTTCCGGCAGAAGCAAGTCAAATCAACCCTGAATCTGTGAACCAGGGAAGCATCCTTTCATGTGCTGAATTATTATTATCAGGTACAACAACCTGCTGTGACGGGTATTTTTATGAAAATTATGTTGCTGAGGCTGTTTATTCAACAGGATTAAGAGCTGTTTTAGGTCAGGGTATTATTGATTTTCCTGCTCCTGGAGTGCCTGATCCTGAAAAAAATATTTCATATGCCCTGGCTTTTATTGAAAAATGGCAGAAAAGATATAACAGGATCAAAGCTTCTGTGTTTTGCCATTCTCCCTATACCTGTTCAAAGAATACATTAATAAAAGCCAAAGAAATGGCAAACCAATTCGGGGTACTTTTTCAGATCCATACAGCTGAAACCAAAACTGAGCATGATACAATATTATCAGAACATAATTTAAGCCCTGTAAAATATCTTCACAAGCTTGGTCTGCTTGATTCAAATACCCTTTTGGTCCATTGTGTGTGGACAGATAAAGAAGATATTCAAATTATCGCAGATACACATGCTAAAATTTCTACAGCAGTTGAAAGTAATATGAAACTTGCATCAGGGATTGCTCCTGTTCCGGATTTTTTAAAAAATGGTATAGTAACAGGTGTTGGAACTGATTCATGCGCCAGCAATAACGATCTTGATATGTTTAGTGAGATGGACACCCTTGGTAAAATTCATAAGCTTGCAGGTTCTGATCCTGTTTTAATGGATGCAAAACTAATATTTAAAATGGCAACATTGGGAGGGGCTGAAGCCATTGGGCTCAAGGATGAAATCGGGTCTCTGGAGTCTGGTAAAAAAGCAGATATTGTTATTATTGATATGAACAAGCCCCATCTTGTACCTGTTTATGACCCTGTGTCACATATCATTTACAATGTAAAAGGTTCGGATGTGAATAATGTGATTATTGATGGGAAAATCATAGTAAAAAACAGGCAAGTTCAAACTATTGATATTAAAAAATTTTATACAGCACCATATTTTTCAAGATAATTATCTATTTTTTTAATCATGGCATCATCAAGGTAAATTTTTCCATTAATTTTTTTGTTATGAAGATATTTTTTAATATGGGAAATGGTGACAATTGGATAAATAGGAATATTTAAAATTTCTTCCACTTCTTTTAAGGCATTTTTTTGTGTTTTACCACGTTCCTGGCGATCTACACTTATAATAATACCTTTAACTTCAGGATTATTATTTGCTTTTAGAGTTACAAGTGATTCTCTTATGGCTTTTCCCGACGTAATTACATCATCAATAAGAATCAGTTTTGAATCGTTTTTTAACTCCATGCCAACAACAGAACTCTTATCTCCATAGGTTTTAGCTTCTTTTCTATTAAAAACATAGCCTTTATCAATATTCATTTTATTAAGGGCAATACTTGCAGATATGCACAAAGGAATACCTTTGTAGGCAGGACCATAAATCCCATCAAAATTATCTTGAAAATGTTCTTGTATTGCTTGGGCATAAAATTGCCCCAGTTTATTGATTTTAGCGCCTGTATCAAACATGCCGGTATTGATAAAATATGGGGCAATCCTGCCGCTTTTTAATGTAAATTCTCCAAATTTTAGAGCGTTGCATTGAACAAGAAATTCTATAAATTCTTCTTTATATGTCATTTGTTTTTCCTTAATTTTTAATTTACAGGGGTTTTCCATGCAAAATATTCATCCAAACTGACTTCTTTGCCTGATTTTATAAGAGCTTTTTTGTTAAAATCTTTCATTGTTTTAAGTTTTTCAGAGCTAAATACCGGTCCATCCTTGCAAACAATTTCTTTTCCACAGACACAGGCACCACAAAGTCCAAACCCACACCTCATATATCTTTCAAGGGAGACCTGACAATTAATATTGTTTTTTTCACATATATCAAACACTTTTTGCATCATTATTTCAGGACCGCAGGTATACACTTGATTAAAGACCATGCCTGAATCAAGTTTTTCAGCAAACAAGTCAGTGACAAACCCTTTGTGCCCCCTGCTGCCGTCATCAGTACAGAATTCGCGCTTGATTGCGAATCTTGCCTTATATAAAAGATAATCTTTGGATTTTGCCCCATGAATAAATACAATATTTTTATTAATATTGTTAATTTTATCGATTAAAGGTGCCAATGGTGCAATCCCACATCCGCCCGCAATTATCGCAATATTATCGTTTTTTTCAGGCAGGATAAATCCATTGCCAAAGGGACCGCGCATACCAACCAGATCCCCTGGTTTTAATGAGATCGCAGCTTTTGAAAAGATTCCTTTTGCTTCAATGGTGATTCCAAACTTATTTTTAGAAACATGGGAAAGAGTGTATGGTTTTTCATCTATTCCGGGAATCCAGAACATAATGAACTGACCGGGGTTAAATGATCTTTCAATCCTTGAGAAATGGGGAGAATCAAAAAATAACGTTGCAAATTCCTGGTTTTCTTTCTGGTTATCTGCAACCCTGAGCATGACATGTTTATTATTATTCAAAATGTGCAGCCCCTCTAATATCATCAAGAGTACAATTGTGGATTTTAAGCCACTTTGTTATCTCATTATTTACTTTTTTAAAGACATTAATCCCTCTTTGTTTGACTGCACTGCCAATGCCTGTGAGTGTGGCACCTGCCATAATCATTTCAATGGCATCTTCTCCCGTGGTAATGCCGCCAAGACCGATAATTGGTATTTTTACAGCTTTATATATGTCATAGACACAGCGTATTGCAACAGGCTTGATCATGGGACCTGAAAGGCCTCCTTTTTTAAAAGCAAGAACAGGTTTGGCAGATTCAATATCAATTACCATGCCGGGACCCAGTGTATTTATGGCACAAATAGCATCAGCACCAGCATCTTCACATACCTTTGCAATATGTGCGATATCAGGAGCCTGGGGGGTGAGTTTTACAATAATCGGGACATTTACGACATTTTTTACAGCTGAGACAACTTCATGGGCAGATTCTGGATAAATACCAAAAATCATTCCATGCTTTTCTGAGTTGGGGCAGGAAATATTGACCTCTATCATGTCTGGTTTCTGATCAGATACAAAGCCTGCAACTTTTGCATATTCTTCAACAGATCCTCCATATATGCTTGCAGATAATGGAAAATCACGTGTTTCAAGGTCTTTCCATTCCTTTGTCATATTTTGGAATCCCGGGGTTGGAAGACCCACCGCATTAATGATTCCATGACCAAGATCAATAATACTAGGGTTGTTATGCCCATCTCTTGGTTCAGGTCCGATTGATTTCATGGTAACAAGGGCACATCCGTTGTCATATACCCGTTTTAAGATATCCCTGTTATTACCAAGAACACCTGATGCAAGTACCATTGTATTTTTTAGTTTTGTATTTAAAAATTTAATATTCATTATTTTATATTTTAAGTCGTTTAAATTGATCTGAAAATATATCAGCCCGTAGTAAAAAAAACAATATGGAATTATTACGATCAGCAATAAATTGTTGACATATTAATTGGAATGGTTTAACCATTGCCAATATAGATATGGAGACTTATGCAGAGAATATAAAATATTTTGTTCAGATTGTTTTTTGCTCAAGCCTGCCAGAGATGATAAAATTTAATTTTAGTGTGAAGAAATGAGGATAAATGTTTAGTAAAATTATATCAAATATATTGCCTTATATGCCTAAAAAACTTGTTTGGCTTGTTTCAAGAGAATATATTGCAGGAGAAACTCTTGACCATGCATTGCAGGCAGCTGAAAAATTAAATAAACAAAAAATATTGACCACCATGGATGTTCTAGGGGAGTTTATTGAGGATATTAAAGAAGCAGAGGCAAATAAAAATGAATACCTCCAGGTCATAGATGCTGCAGAAAAAGCAGGCATAAAAGGTAATTATAGTATAAAGCCTACTTCTTTTGGTCTTCTTATTGATAAGGAAACTGCCTACCAATTGATTCGAGAAGTTGTTAATATGGCTGCGTCCCATGATAATTTTGTCCGTATTGATATGGAGGATTCGCCCTGCACAGATTTGGAAATTGAACTCTTTAGAAGACTTAAAAAAGAATTTCCAAAAAATGTAGGTTTGGTCCTGCAAAATTATTTAAAAAGGACCCTCCAGGATATAAAGGATCTTAAAGATTTAAATAATAAAGACTGTCCATTAAATTTTCGCCTTTGCAAGGGAATTTATGTTGAACCTGCATCTATTGCCTATAAAAAATATGAAGAAATCAATGCTCATTATCTTGAGAACCTTGAATTCATGTTTAGAGAAAAAATGTATCCTGCCATTGCAACCCATGATAAATTGCTTGTTAAAGGAGCCATGGATCTAATTGAAAAATATAATGTTCCAAAAGACAGATATGAATTTCAGATGCTCTATGGTGTTACACCTGCATTAAGAAGGTCGATAATGGAAAAGGGGCACAAAATGCGTGTTTATGTACCCTTTGGTAAAGAATGGTTTGGTTATTCCACCCGCAGGCTTAAAGAAAATCCTAAAATGACCAGTGTCATAATCAAGGCATTATTTTTTAAAAATTAATTATATTGTAAAAGGCTATTGATCCGTGGCAAGAGATATAATATTGCCTAAAAATTTTTTAAAGGCATTGTCCCACTTTCGATGATCAATATTATTATTAATATAGCTATAAATAATACTTAATCTCATTTTGCTCCAGGCAGTTTCAAGGCTGTCTTCTCTATCGATTGCTAAATCATTTGAAGGCATTAATTCTATTTTTGGAGACCATTTATTAATATCCATATTTGATTTTAATGATTGATAATCTGTTTGTATTTTAATATTGGAAGAGTCCTGAACTGTGCTTATTGATATTAAGTGGGGGTATGTGTATACAATTAGCTCATAGCCTTTATTATTATCATGTTCTGATCCGACAGGCTTAATGCCATCTAAATCAATTTTTAAGACTTTTTTTTGCATTTTGCTTAATTTTAATATTTGCTGCTTTATTTTTTCTCCCAGGATATTTTTTGCTTCATCTCCTTCATAGGCAATGACAACGGGACATACATCACAATCTGGATTTAAAGGTTTTACTTTTTCAGCAAAAACAGAATAAGGAATTATAAATATAAAAGATAATATTATTGTTAAACACTTACAATATGATTGAACAGCCATTTTATTAATCTCCAAAAACTTGACAGATATCTCTTGAAATGATATTTAAGAATACACTTAAAGGCGCGTAGCTCAGTTGGTAGAGCGCTACCTCGACACGGTAGAAGTCAGCAGTTCAAGCCTGCTCGTGCCTACCAGAAATCAAAAGGTCTTGATATTTTATCAAGACCTTTTTTGTTTTGATATTTTAATATTAAATTTTATTTATTTTTAAGGATTTCCCCTCCTTTTGAAATTCTTTATTTGCCTTGTCAAGCATTGTTTTATTAGAAATTATTGCAATGCTTTTGTCTTTACAAAATTTTGGATCAAAGTATTTGTCAGCAATTGTTTTTATTTTGTTTTTTGTTATTCCAAGGAGTTTTTGTTTGAAATTCATGCGTATTTCGTCGGAAAGCCCTACAATGCTTCTGTAAAAAGCATTAATAGAAGCAGGACCCGGTGTTTCCGGTTTGTCAATATCAGCACAAACCTGAAGCACTGCTTCTTTAATGTCATCATCAGAATAAGACTTGTTTTTTCTGATGAATTCGCCTGCTTTTTTATAAATATCAATGGTGCGTTTAATATTTGGATCTCTGTAAGAAGCAAAGGAAAAAATACCATTTTCAGAATTATACATGGCAAATCCTCCATAAGCACCGCCTTTTTCTCTAATTTCCCTATGCAGGTAAAGAGATCTCATAAGTCTGGAGATAACAGCAAGACCCGGAGAATCTTCATGGATAATACGTACTGTTTTAAACGACTGCGCAGTAAAAGAAACAGAAGTATTGGTAGCCCAGCCCTCGTGGGATAGTTCTAAATCCCTGTCAATATCAATGGGCTTAAACCCATCTCCTGCACCACTGGTTAGAGAAGTGTTAATGCCTTTTACTCTATTGTCAGCAATAAGGAGAGAATTTTTTCCACCAATTGCAGCAGGCTTTAAATTGTTTTGCTGGAACACTGATTTTGAGATGGTATTAAGATCAGCTGAGAGTTTATCAAAATCATAGTCTTTATCTTCTATTTTTTTTATTAGATCCTGAATAAATTTATATTGGGTTATTCCGCTCCAGATTTCATTTAAGTTTGAGCTGTAAGTCAGGCTTCGTGAAGCAAGGGACATCGCGTATCTATGCCCGTTCCCCACAATTGCCGATTCAAATTGAGCTCTTGATTGATATAAAAGTTGTTTGATCCTTTGAATGTCAGAAAATTCAACTTGTTCTATAAATTCTTTTAAAATGTCAAAAAGTTTTTCAATGTTTCTATCCAAAGCCTTGCCCTGAAAAGAAAGAAAGGAAAGATAATCAAGTTTTTTAGAAAATTTTGTTCCAATAAAAGGTGAAATGGAAATTCCTCCTGAATAAAGATCCATGAGCTCTGCCATTTCAGCATAATTTCTTTTTTTTGTTCCTGAATTGATAAATGCTCTGCTGAAAAATGGAATCAGTGGAACAAGTTCTTTTTTGACATTGCCTAAACCAGCAGGGCAGGTAAAATAAAGAATGCCTGATGTTGGTTTTTCATAACAGGTAAGATTGGATATTCCGGAGATGGTATCCGGAGCAATTTTTTCAATATCAGGAGGTATATCAGCAATCTCAAGGCAGGGAAGAGAAGAAAGGTCTTCTTCTTTTTCCTGGAGAAGTGATAGGTCTTTTGCATCTTTAATAATTTTTTCAAGGGTTTTTTTTGTTTTTTCCTGTTTGATTTTTTTAAATATTTCATCAAGCTCTTTTTTAGTACGCTCTACTTCTTTTTGCTCCATTTCCTGATCAGGAGCAAGGGTAAATAAAACTCTATGGGGGTTGTTTATGAAATATTGTTCTATCTTTTTTTCTAAAAAATTGCCTTCTTTTACTAATTTTTTGAATTTTTCAAGGTCTTTGTCAAATTCAATGCAATTTACAGGGTCTCCTTCATGTATCCATGTCCCTGAGAAGCTGAAGAATAATTTAATCCCAAAAGGATAGGGAGTGTTTGTTTTTTCTTTTTTGGAAAATTCAATCTGGTGGATGGCAGACTCAATCAGTTTTTTATCAATTCCTTTTTTTACAAGGTCTTTAAGAGTCTTGAATATAATGGATTCTACATCTTTAATAGAATCTTTTTTAATGTCTTTGAGTCCGCAGCAAAATAAAGTGTCCCTCATGCCTGAATCAAATCCTGTCCCATCACACAAATCTGAACCAATGTCGGAATCAATCAAGGCTTTTCTTAGTGGAGATGCTGCATTTCCTATCAAAACTTGTTCGATAATAATTAACACAAGCACTTCAAAAAAATTGCGTGTATCAGCAGTAAGCCATGCAAGGCAGACCTGATATTTTTTTTTAGGGTTTTCTTCTTTAGAAAGAGGATAGTAATAAGTGGCTTTTCGAGGTGTATCCCAACGCGGCTGGGAAGAGATCCTTGTGTCCATTTCTTTTTTAGTAAATTCAGAAAGGACTTTTTCATTTATAAACTTAAGAGTGCTTTCCAGGCTGAATGAGCCATAAGTATAAAAAAAAGCGTTTGAAGGGTGATAAAATTTTGAGTGAAATGCTCTAAGTTTTTCTAAAGTAAGTTTTGGGATTTCAGACGGCTCTCCTCCTGAATTATTGCTGTATGTTGTGTCTGGATATAGAACTTGCAAAATTGATCGACCAAGAATTTCCGAAGGAGAAGACATTGCTCCTTTCATTTCATTGTAGACCACACCCTTGTAGACAAGTTCTTTTTTATCTTTAGTCTGAACAAGTTCCAGGCGGTGCCCCTCTTGTTTGAAACTCAATTCGTCAATATTTGGGAAAAAAGCTGCGTCCATATATACATCTGCAAGGTTATAATAGTCTTTTAAATTTTGCGTGCTAAAGGGATACATTGTCCAGTCAGACGATGTAAAAGCATTCATAAACGTGGATAAACCTCTTTTGAGCATGGAAAAAAAAGGATCTTTTACTTTAAATTTTCTAGAGCCGCATAAAACAGTATGTTCTAAAACATGGGCAACTCCAGTGGAATCTTCAGGAATAGTTCTAAATAATATGGCAAAGGTGTTTTCTTTATCGTTGTTTTTTATATGTATGTGTTTTGCACCGGTTTTTTCATGTTCAAGCTCAATTAATTTTGAATCAAGTTCTATGAGGTTCTCAACACGTTTTACTAGATATCCGTGGACACGGTCATTTATTTTCATACAGATTCTTCCTAAGGAAATATTAAAATAATAAGTTGTTAAATCAGTTTATATATTCCACGTTTTACTTTTTCGATTTTTTCGATTTTATCAAGGCGGTATATAATATTTCGTAGCTTTTTATCATTAAACCGGGTATTTGCCTTAATCTCTTTAAAGCTGACTCCCTCAGGATATTTCCCGATAAAATCGATTACTTCGGCAGCAGCACTTTTAGTTTTTGCTTTGGTTTTTTTTCTATGGTTTTTGTTTTCTGCCTCTTGTTTAAAAAAAAGACCTTCGATTTTATCAAGACGGTTGTTTATATCTCTAATCTGGGCTCCGGATGGAATATCAAATCTGTTTAAAAAGGATTTTAAAAACCCATCGAAGTTTATGCCTTGTCCAAAATGATCGCTCATGATAACCCTCCATTAATTATTATCAAACAAAATAGGAAAGTGAAATAATATATCACCAATAATATCAGCCATTTCCATATTAAATTTTTAAATACAAAATAATACCAGTTGAACAATATAGCTTATTGAAGTATATTTATATTTTTAACTTACAATACAAAAGAAAGTCAAGTAGTAATTTCAAAAAAATAAAAAGATAAAAATAAGGAATAATCAATGACTCTGCCTGCAAGGCTTCTCAGGAAAAAAGAAATTTTTCCCAAGAAGGATTTAGGACAAAATTTTCTCGCATGTGAACAAACTGCTAATATGATAGTTGAACGAGCTAAGATTGATAAGGATGATATAGTATTGGAAATAGGTGCAGGTCTGGGCGCTTTGACCATAGAAGCTGCTAAAAGAGCAAAAAAAATCTATGCTATAGAAAAAGATTATAGGTTGATTGATTTGCTTGAAGAAGAAATTTTCAAATCGGGTCAGGATAATATTGAAATTATCAATAAAGATATTCTGAAAGTAGACATTGAAAAAATAATTGGTGAACCTGGGAAAAAACTTGTAATAATCGGAAATCTTCCTTATAATATATCATCACAAATACTTTTTAGACTTATCGAAAAAAGAGATTTAATTAATAAGGCGTATCTTATGTTTCAATTGGAGCTTGCTAACAGGATAACAGCGATGCCCGGCACAAAAGATTATAGCAGATTGTCTGCTGTGATGCAGTATTGCGCAGATGTACAGCCTGTTGCAGATATCAAACCTCATCTTTTTTTTCCAAAACCTAAAGTGCAATCAAGGGTTGTTGAAATATCGTTTTTCGATTTAGAAGATTATTCTTACGAAAAAGAAAAATTTCTTTTTACTGTTATTAAAGCAGCATTTTCCAAACGAAGAAAAACTTTGAAAAATTCCCTTGCAGGAGAAGATTTGTCAATTAACAGGGAAGATGCAGAAAAAATTTTAACCGCAGCTGCTATAGACCCTGTACGACGAGGTGAAACTGTTAATGTGAAGGAGTTTGTGAATCTTGCTCAGCATGCATGGAATTATTTAAAGGAGGACAAGTGGTAGCCACCAGTCGCCTGAATATTGATGATTTGATACAGATTGTATCAAATGGCGGTCGTATTAAGACCGGTATTGATGTGTATAATGCGAGTGGAATATTGCTCCTTGATAAGGATTTTCTTGTGGAAACTACTAAGACCCTTGAAATCATAAAAGATAACGGGGTTAGCTCAATTACCATAACTTCAGGCGGGGGCAGTGGAATCTGGGATAATGATGGCAACCAGATAGATTTTGATTCGTCCGGCTCTATTGAATCAGACGGATCTGTTGATACAGGATTATCCTTTAACCCTGGTGCCGGCGAAATAGAAAAAAAACTTTATGAAATAGAAGAAGTAAAAAAAACCGCTGAAGTTAAATATGCTGAAGCTAAAAAAAATGTAAAAAAAGTTCTTACTGATATAAGAGAGACAGGCGGTAAATTTGATTATAACGAGGTTGAAGATAATGTCTCTGATTTGGTAAATTTTTTAACTGAGACAGATAATGCTTTTTCTTTTCTTACAAAAGAATTGTTTTCCTATGATGATTACCTATACAATCATTCTGTTAATGTCTGTGCCATTGGCACAGCAATTTTAAACAGGTTTAATAAGCAGTTCTCCACCTTTGTAAATGATTTTTTAAAGGCTGAAAATCAAAAGGCATTAGCATCCTTTCCCAAGGGAAAAGGAAAAGAGACAGATTGTTTCAGACTTTTTATGAAAGATGATTTGAGCGATATATCCCTGGGCTTTTTCCTCCACGATATTGGGAAAGTCATGGTGTCTGAAAATATTCTTAATAAACAAGGCAGACTTAGTGAAAAAGAGTTTGAAGAAGTAAAAAAGCATTCCTATGAATATGGAATGTTTATACTTGAAGAAAATAAAGTAAAAAATTCATATTTGAAAAATATCATAAGATATCACCATGGTCCATTATTTGAGAACGAGGAACGATGTTATCCTGAAGGGATTCATTTTAATGAGATACCAATTTATGTTAAAATATGTAAGCTTGCAGATATCTTTGATGCAATGACTTCAAAAAGATCTTATAAAGAGGCTTTTAACCAGATTAATGTTGTAACTGACCTTTTCAGAACCTATGCCAAGAAAAACAGATTACTTCAGCTTATTCTTCATTCCTTTGTGAAAAGTATTGGAATTTACCCTCCCGGAAGTATTGTATATTTAAAAAATGGTCAACTTGCTTATGTGCTTCATTCAGAAGGTCCATTAATTCTTCCCTTTACCGATACAAACCAGGTAACTCTTAAGAAAAAACCCGATCCTGTTAATGCCGGCAGTAATAGTATTGATAAATCTATCCAGGTTGACAGCAATAGAAGTGTAAAAAATCCTACAGAGGTATATGACCTCCTTCCACCCTATCTTAAGGCAATTATATCAAAGACTGCTGACTGATATAATAGTTGAATTATTGTTCAAAAAAGACTTTAAAAAATTAAATTATGTGTTATTTGTATAGATTGGTGTTTATAAATTTTAGAAAATAATTTAGAGGATAAATATATGATAAAAGTTAATGATAATTATAATAAACTTCAGGCATCTTATTTGTTTGCGGATATTGCAAAAAGAGTTGAAGCTTTTGAACAGGAAAACCCGGATAAAAAAATTATTAAATTGGGAATAGGTGATGTAACCAAACCCTTGCCTGATGCATGCATTAAGGCGTTTCATCATGGAGTGGATGAAATGTCCAGGGAAGAAAGCTTTCGAGGATATGGTCCTTCTTCAGGTTATGATTTTTTAAGGGAGGCAATTGCTGAAAAAGATTTCCAAAAAAGGGGTGCACCAATAAGTCCAGATGAAGTTTTTGTAAGTGATGGCTCAAAATGCGATACGGCAAATTTCCAGGAACTTTTTGCCAATGATATTAAAATTGGTATTCCTGATCCTGTATATCCAGTGTATCTTGACTCTAATGTGATGGCAGGTAGAACCGGTATATATGAAAATGGCAGATATCAGGGGATTCATTATCTGGAATGTACAAAAGAAAATAATTTTTTACCTGAAATACCAAATGTCAAACTTGATCTTATTTACCTTTGCTTTCCCAATAATCCCATTGGGACGACTGCTTCAAAACAATATTTAAAACAATGGGTTGATTATGCAAGGGAAAATAAAGCTTTGATTTTGTTTGATGCAGCCTATGAAGCTTTTATCAGGGATGATTCTCCCCATTCTATTTTTGAAGTTAAAGGCGCAAAAGAAGTTGCTGTTGAATTTAGAAGTTTTTCAAAAACCGCAGGGTTTACAGGAACCAGATGTGCTGCCACAATAGTTCCTGAAGAATGTATGATTTATAATGAGAATAATGAAAAAATTTCCCTTTATTCACTCTGGACAAGAAGGCAGAACACAAAATTTAATGGTGTTTCGTATCCTGTTCAGAAAGCAGCTGAAGCTGTGTATTCTGATCAGGGGCAAAAAGAAACAAAAGAATTAATATCATATTATCTTAAAAATGCTGATATTATTACAAAGACCATTGATTCTCTAGGATTTGATTATGTTGGCGGAGGCAGTTCTCCATATATATGGATAGATGGCGGAAAAAGGCAATCATGGGATTTTTTCCAATTTCTTCTTTCCGAGGCAGCAGTTGTTTGCACTCCAGGAGCAGGTTTTGGTAAATGCGGTGAAAATTATATCAGAATTAGTGCGTTTAATAGCCATGAAAATGTAGAACAAGCAATGAAGCGTTTGAAAGAGATTCTATAATGGATCATTTTTTTAATGTAAAAACCCTTAGCCGGGTTATGGAGAATTTATCGGAATTTTCTTGTGTGGAAACTCAAGTTGTTTCTGTGCTTGATGCCCAGTCAAGAATACTTTCAGAGGATATAAAAGCCTCAATGGATATCCCGGGTTTCAGGCGTGCCACAATGGATGGGTATGCAGTTATTTCCAAATCAACCTTTGGAGCGAGTGAATCAAACCCTGCATGGCTGGAGATTGCAGGTCAGGTGAATATGGGGCAGGTCCCGGATTTTTCCCTTAAGTCAGGATTTGCTGCAAAAATTTCTACGGGAGGGATGCTGCCCAGGGGAGCAGATAGTGTTGTTATGGTTGAGCATACTGAAACAATTGATGAAACTTCAGTTGAAATCTATAAAAGTGTAGCTCCTCTACAGCATGTAATTGACTCATCTGAAGATTTTGCTAAGAATGAAATTGTTTTACAAAAGGGCTTGAAAATTCGCCCTCCTGAAGCAGGACTTGCAGCAGCGTTAGGATATTCTGAACTTGAAGTTTTTAAAAGACCTTGCGTTGGAATAATTTCCACAGGAGACGAAGTTGTGCCTGTGACTGAAACTCCATGCCCCGGACAAATACGTGATATAAATTCATATACCCTTGCAGGATTTGTAAAAGAAGCAGGCTGTGTACCAAAACTCTATGGAATAATAAAAGACGATATAGATGCCTTATTTGAAACATGTAAAAAAGCAGTTAAAGAAACAGATATGATTTTAATTTCCGGTGGCAGCTCTGTTGGAGCAAGGGATTTTACCATTGATGTTATAAACAGGATTGAAAATTCTAAAATTTTAGCCCATGGTATTTCCATAAGCCCGGGTAAACCTACAATATTTGCAAAAGTCGGCAACAAACCTTTATGGGGCATTCCTGGTCAGGTGGTCTCTGCCATGGTTGTTTTTAAAATAGTTGTTCTTCCTTTTTTAAATAAATTAAAAGGAGCTGCAAAATCTGGGGACGACCAATTTTTAATTTCTGCAAAATTATCACGAAATGTAGCCTCCACCCAGGGACGTCAGGATTTTGTCAGGGTTCGCCTTGTAAACAAAGGTGACATATTATTTGCAGAACCTGTACTTGGGAAATCAGGACTTATAAAAACAATGGTACAGGCAGATGGGCTGCTTGAAATAGGAGAAAATGTTGAAGGACTTGAAAAAGGTTCCAAGGTTAATATAATACCCTTATAATTCTAAATTAATTAAAAATGAGAATATAAAATGAAACGAAATGTATATCTTGACATGAAAAGCATTGATCAGGCAAAAAAAATTCTGTTTGATAATTTTGAGAATCTGGTCATGCCTGTAGAAGACATAAATACTGTGGACTGTTTTGAAAGAGTTCTTGCAGAGCCTGTTTTTGCAAGGACATCTTCACCAAATTTTCATGCAGGAGCAATGGATGGGATTGCTGTTAATGCGGAAATAACATTTGGTGCCAACCCTGATAATCCTAAAAATCTCGTAATAAATAAAGATGTATATTGGATAAATACAGGGCATGTTATGCCGGAAAATACCAATGCAGTTATCATGATAGAAAATCTTAATATTATTGATGATTTAAATATCGAAATTGAGAATCCTGTTTTTCCATGGCAGAATGTAAGAAAAATGGGGGAAGATATCGTTGCAACAGAACTTTTATTCCCAAGAGGGCACAAAGTAGATGCCTATTCCATGGGAGCTCTTTTGTCCGGAGGTATTTTTAAGGTTAAGGTGCATAAACGACCCAGGGTTTTAATTATCCCCACGGGTTCGGAATTAAAACAATGGGAAGATATTAAAACCGATATACTTAAACCCGGAGATGTAATTGAGTCAAATTCCACGGTTCTTGGTCATCTTTGCAAGAGGTTTGGAGCAGATTTTGAACGGCATACAATGTTAAAGGATGATCTTGAAAAAATTAAGCTTGCTGTAAAACAAGCATGTTCAAGTAATGAATATGATGTGGTCATGATTATTGGCGGCTCGTCTGCCGGTTCCATGGATTTTGCAAAACCTGTTATTTCAGACCTTGGTGAGCTTTTTGTACATGGTGTTACAATGATGCCAGGTAAACCTGTATTGTTTGGAAAAATATCCCATACTCCTGTATTTGGCATTCCGGGCTATCCAGTATCAGCCATTGTTGCCTTTGAACAATTTGCAGGGCCTTTGCTTGCTGAAATGCAGAAATTTCGAACCGACACAAGAAATATTGTGAAAGTTAAACCTGCAAGAAAGATAAGTTCTAAACTTGGTCAGGAAGAATTCATAAGAATGAAAATAGGTATGGTTGATGGAAAATTTATTGCATCCCAGCTTCCAAGAGGTTCTGGCAGCATAACTACATTAACAGAAGCTGACGGAATTATAAGAATACCTTCTAATAGCGAGGGAGTCCTGGAAACCGAAACAATTGATGCAGAGCTTTTAAGACCTTTAAGCGAAATAGAAAAAACAATTGTCATAACCGGTTCCCATGATAATACACTTGATCTGCTTGCAGATCAGATAAGAAAAGATAATAAGGAATTTTCCATATCTTCAAGCCATGTGGGAAGCATGGGCGGGCTCATGGCTATTAAGAAAGGCGTATGCCATATGGCAGGAGCACATCTGCTTGATCCTGAAGACGGGTCCTATAATATCTCTTATATTGACAAATATTTAAAAGGTGAAAAAGTATGGCTTATAAATCTTGTTATGCGGGAACAGGGTTTGATTATTGCAAAAAATAATCCAAAAAATATTAAGGGGATAAAAGACCTCACAAGAAAAGATATTAGTTTTATCAATCGTCAGGCAGGAGCCGGTACAAGAATTCTTCTTGATTATAAACTTGATCAGATGGGGATTTCCTCTGATAAAATAACAGGCTATGAAAATGAGGAATATACACACATGTCTGTTGCAGTTGATGTATTGTCAGGAAGGGCAGATGCAGGGCTTGGCATAAATGCAGCAGCTATTGCACTAAACCTTGATTTTATTTCTGTTATCACAGAAGAATATGATCTGGTTATCCCGGACAGATTTTTCCATACAGATAAGATTCAGGTATTACTTAAGACCATAAAAACTCCTGTATTCCAAGAAAGAATTATGGCTCTTGGAGGCTATTCAACAGAAAAAACAGGAGATATTATAATGGGGGTGTAAATCATGGCTATTCCCAATGAAAATTTCCCGGGAACCTGTGTCTCAAAAGAAGGTAAATTTATTTATGGAATTCATAACCCCCGATTCAAAATACAAAATTTAAGAGAAAAGGATTTTGTTTCCAAAATAGGGTCCCTTGATACAGGGGATGAAATTTTCAATAAAATCAATTTTCCTTTGAATGATGTTGAAGAAAAAAATGCTGATATTATTTATGAGATTCCAAACCCTTTTCCCTTTCGCGGTACAACTTATATAAATTCAAAATGGGCTGATACCAATGCAAAAAGACCTGATCTGATTAGAATAGAGAAAAAAGAATCATGTTCTTTTAAAGAAAGCATAAAAAACTGGTTAAACAAAAAAACTATTTCAGAAGATGAAATTATTGACCTTATTAAAGCATTGCCCCGCCCCATGCGTATAGCCATTGCAGAATCTTCCACAGACCCGGATGAACTTGTTTTACTTGCAAATACAATTTGTAAATTTGTATTTGATAAAGACAATAAAATTCCAATAAATCTGGTATTTAAAAAAGATAAAAATAATATATCTATTCCTGATATTAAAGATCATGTTTTGTTTGAAATTATTGCAAATAACCCTTGTCTTCCCGATGTCTATAAAAAATCAATGGTACTTATTCCAGGAATTCAGGGAACAAGCGAGATAACAGCAGATCAGCATATTGATAATAAAACCCACGTGTTTGAGTATCTCAGGAGGAATTCATATATTCCCTGGGGACATTTTGCTGCAAATATGGCAGATGATAGCATAAGATATAGAGCAAAGAACCTTGTGCTAAGTGACATGGAAGCAATGCGGTTTCTTTATTATCAACGTACATATATAAGGCTTGCAGAGCAGCTTGATATTGTCCTGCCTCAAACAGATATTAGAAAATCTTTTTCATCTGACATGCTTGAGCATTTACGCAAAGAAATTGTATCAAAGCTTTTGAAAAATACTAAAGAACTTGAATTTAACAGATCTTTATGGGGATGGAATTATGGATTTGGATTCAGCCATTCAGGTTATAACCTCCATGCGTCCCACCAGCAGATACACCAGCAATATGCAATGATTCCAAAATATGTAAAGAAAGATCATATTCCGGAACATGATCTTGAACTCATGCCTTGTTATTCTTCAGGCGATTTAATGGAAAAATTTGTTAATTCTTATAGAAAAAAAACCGGCAGGGGATTTTTTAAAAATTATCTTTCAGCCATTAAATCCAACACAAGAACAGATAATAATTCTTTAAAAGATTCCAATTTAATAGTCTTTGAAGATGATTTTGTTGTTCTTTTTGTACCAAAAGCACAAACTTCCCAGTTTGAGCTCCAGCTAATGCCCAAAAAACAATGCGGGAATATATTAGAAGCAGATATAAAAATGAGGAGATCCATTGATAAAGCAATTTTAACAAGCATCCAAACCCTTGAGGCGCTTGGAGCAAGAATGGTTACTTCCATTGAATTTTCCAAACGTTTTGATTTGAATTCTGACCATGATCAGCAGCTTATTTATTCATTTTTGCCTAAAATTCCAATGTCACCGGGTGCGTTTAGTGAAGCACAACTTAGATACATCAATGGGCATTATCCTGAAGATTTTGCAAATGTCTGCCGGAATATATTGTCGCAGTAATTTTAAATTAAAGCAATTTAGAGGGTTAATATCAGGCAGAAGTTTCAAATTTTCTGTGTTTAATAAAAGCATCAAGAAAAGAAATTACCGTTTCCTGATCCTTTTTGTCCTTAATGTTCATATCCAAGCTAGTTTTGGTAGCCTAAAATTGACCCCCTGAGGGCATAAATTGCAGCCCAAAATTGACCCCTCTACAACAAGTTCTGATAGTATAGATTTTTGAAGATAAAAATCAATTATCAGAGGAGGGAGGATGTTAACAGTGGATCAATATGAATACATAAGAACAGCGTACAGGGTGTATGGCAAAAAAGTTAAGGAGATTGCA
>Ga0256845_1000729_pt1 | contig 29221 bp, 26 predicted proteins | sample RiftiametaG_FD_189101 | JGI IMG/M metagenome (GOLD analysis project Ga0256845, IMG submission 189101) | Tube worm associated microbial communities from hydrothermal vent at the East Pacific Rise, Pacific Ocean - Riftia | ecosystem: Host-associated > Annelida > Integument > Unclassified ...
CGGCAACTACATCTACAGGAAGATAAAACTTAACACCAAGTCTTTTAGCTTCATCTATTACCTTTAAAGCTTCATCAAGCAAGTCATCTTCAACCAAAGAGTTTCCAATGTCCAATCCTTGAGCTTTTAAAAAGGTAAAAGCCATACCACCACCAATGATAAGCTTGTCAATTCTAGGAAGGAGATTTACTAGTGCTTTTAGTTTTCCACTAACTTTACTACCTCCAACAACTGCCACAAAAGGACGAGTTGGGGCTTTGAGTAAATTTTTAGAGAAATTTACCTCTTTTTGAAGTAAAAAGCCTGCTGCACTTGTAGTCTCATCAAAATATTTTGTTATAGCTTCAACAGAAGAGTGAGCACGGTGACAAACACCAAAAGCATCATTGATGTAAACATCTGCAAAAGATGCTAACTCTTTAGCTAAGCTTTCATCGTTTTTAGTTTCACCTTTTTCAAACCTAAGATTTTCTAAAAGTAAAACTTCACCATTCTCTAAAGATGCTACTTTCTCTTTTGCATCAACCCCAACAACATCACTAGCAAATTTTACTTCACAATTAAGTATTCGAGTTAGTCTTTTAAATATCGGATCAAGTGAATATCTCTCTTCAAATGCTCCTTTTGGACGACCAAGATGACTTGCAACAATAATAGAACAACCATTATCTAAACAATAACGTATGGTCTGAATTGCTGAGCGAATACGTCTATCGTCTGTTATATTCATAAACTCATCTAAAGGAACATTAAAATCACAACGGATAAATACTCTCTTACCTGCTACATCTATATCTCTAATAGAGCGAATCATATTTATTTCCTTATTTACTAACGTGAAGTGCCATATCTATAAGTCTTACTGAGTATCCCCACTCATTGTCATACCAAGCCATGATTTTCACCATGTTTCCTGCGATTACTTGCGTTAAATCTCCAGCTACGATTGAGCTTATAGGGCAACTTACAAAATCTGAAGAGACTCTAAACTGAGTATCGACTTCTAAAATTCCTCTTAACTCTCCATCTGCTTTTTCTGTTAAAAGTGCATTAACCTCTTCTATGGAAGTATCTTTTTTAACTAAAACATTCAAATCAACCATACTTACGTTTGGCGTTGGAACTCTTACACTTTGGCCATGCAGTCTGCCTTTTAATTGAGGAAGTACAAGTCCTATAGCTTTTGCAGCACCTGTTGTAGTTGGTATCATGTTAACTGCCGCTGCACGTGAGCGACGTAGATCTTTTGAGTGTTTAACATCTAATATGTTTTGATCATTTGTATACGCATGAATAGTTGTCATAAGACCTTTATCAATGCCAAAAGCATCATCAAGAACTTTTGCAACTGGTCCCAAACAGTTTGTAGTACAACTTGCATTTGATACTATCGCTTGACCTTCATACTTATGCTCATTTACACCCATAACAAACGTTGGAGTATCATCTTTTGCAGGAGCTGACATGATTACTCTTTTTACGCCTTGGTCTATAAAAACTTGAGCTTTTTCCATTGTTAAAAATGCACCTGTACACTCTAAAACTGCGTCAACACCATAATCAGAAAAATTTAACTCTTTTGGATCTCTTGTTGAAAACATCTTTACTTTTGAGTTTCCAATTTGCATATAGTTATCATCAAGAGTTTTAACCTCTCCTGAAAATGTTCCATGAACACTATCAAATTTCAAAAGCTGTTCTGTCATGTCTCTTGCAGCAGTGTCATTTACGCATACTAACTCAACATCATCCCTGCTATCAATTATTCTAGCAACACATCTTCCTATACGTCCAAAACCGTTAATTGCAACTTTTAAAGCCATAAAATCATCCTTGTGATATAATAGTGCAATTTTATCTAAATTGAGTTATAAAAAAGTTTAAGGGAAAGTGTTAATGAAAATAGCTATTTTTGGAGGCTCTTTTGATCCCCCACATCTAGGGCATGAAGCAGTAATAAATGAAGCTTTAAAATCTCTACATGTAGATAAACTTTTTGTTATTCCTACTTATCTAAATCCATTTAAAAAAGAATTTTTTGCACCTTCCACGCTTAGATTAAAATGGCTTGAAAAACTCTTTACATGTAAAGAAGTTGAAATATTAGATTTTGAAGTCAAACAAAAAAGAGCAGTCCCTACCATAGAAACTGTAGAATACTTACAAAATAGTTATAACTTAGAAAAAATATATTTAATTATAGGTGCTGATAACTTCGCTACAATAGAGAGTTGGCACCGTTACGATGAACTAAAACAGATGGTAGAATTTGTAGTTGCGTCAAGAGATGAAACTATTTTGCCAATGAAGTTGAAAAAATTGTCAATTAATGCTAAAATTAGCTCTTCAAAACTTCGTTCAAATATGAACATATCTTTTATACCACACAAAATAGCAGATGAAGTTATAGAATTTTACAAGGACAAAAATGGAAAATAGAATAAATAGTATCGTAAACATATTAGATTCAAAAAAAGCAGAAAACATACAGACTTTTGATATGCATGGAAAAGACTACTTTGTAGAGCAAGTTATAATCGCAACTACTTTAGGAGAAAGACATGGTTCTTCACTTTTAGTTGATCTAAAAAAAGGACTAGAAGGTGAAACTTTTGTACATATCGAAGACGAAAATGAATGGATAGTTATAGACTTAGGAGATATACTAATTCACCTTATGACTCCAGAGTATCGTTCAAGATACAACATTGAAGAGTTTCTCTCAGAGCGTAATGAAGAGATGAAAAAAATCAGACAAATAATGATTGATGGAGAGTAAAAACTCTCCTCTTCTAACTTTTTATAAACTTTAAAAATCACTTTTTTATTACTTTTCTAAAATATAAATATTAGTTCACTTATATAACATCCATAATACCTCTTTTACTATAACATTTAAACAAAAAAGGATTATAGATGCACTCAAAACTAACAAAAATTATACTTATTCTACTAATTGTTCTTTCATCATCTTACGCTCAAAACTTAAAAAGTGATGGTGTTGCTATCACATATCTTGATTTTAGCGAAGACAAGAAACAGACTATCATAACAAGAGTTCACGACGATGAATGCCTAAGTGTCGCAGTAAGCCCAAACAACATCTGGAGTGGAGATTTTGCAAGTACTAAAATACCAGCAAAATGTAAAAAAACTTTTGCAACAACTGTAGGAAAACTTTCTGCTATGAAAATAGATGATGATATTGAAACTTATGGGGAACTTGAAGTTATTGAGTTTATTAAGAAAGCACAAAATGATGAAAATATGGTTCTTATAGATGCCAGAATGCTTGACTGGTATCTTATAAGTACTATCCCTAGTTCAATAAATATCCCATTTAAAAGCTTTAATCCTAAAAAATCACCAGATGAATTTGAGGATGTTTTAGATGTCATTGGAGTTAGTGTAGAAAATGGAAATATGATTTTACAAATGCAAAAACTTTAACACTATTTTGTAACGGAGCATGGTGTTTACAATCACCTATAGCTATAAAAAATCTTATTGAAATTGGCTACCCTAAAGAGAAACTTTTTTGGTATAGAGGTGGTATGTACAACTGGACACTTGCTGGACTCACAACAATAGTTCCATAGTAACTGGGAGAAATTCTCCTAGTTACTACATCTTTTCTTTTGCTTTTATACCTATGAGATTTAGTCCTGTTCTTAAACTAACTGCTACCATAGCAAATAATTTTAGAAACTTCTCTTCATCTTTTTCGCCTACAACTCTATTTTCATTATAGAACTTATGAAGACTTGCAGAGAGTGTTTTAAGATACTCTGTAACCTTTTGTAGTTGACGTGACTCAAATGCATCTTCTAGTACTTCAGGAAGAAGAAGTGCACTATAAAGAAGATTTGCTGCATCATCATTTAAATTTTCTAATTTAACATCTTTGATATCTTCAAGAGTTTTACCACTCTTGTTAAATATTTGGTTTATCCTAGCATGTGCGTAGTTTATATAAAAAATTGGATTTGAGCTATCTTCTTGTTTGAACATATCTACATCAAAATCCAAATGAGTATCACTCTTCTTACTCAAAAATACAAACCTAAGAGCATCTGAGCCTACATCACGTACTACATCACTCATCAGTATAAAATTACCGGCACGCTTACTCATCTTATACGGCTCACCGCCTTTAAGTAGTGCAACCATTTGAGCTAAAATAACTTCTAGTTTCTTCTCATCATATCCAAGAAAATTGATAGCTGCTTTTACTCTTGATATATAGCCATGATGGTCAGCTCCCCAAATGTTTATGTAATGATCATACCCTCTTTGGTATTTGTTGTCATGATAGATAACATCACCAGCAAGATAAGTTGGGCGTCCATCTTCACGGATAACAACTCTATCTTTTTCATCACCCAAATCAGTTGAGCGAATCCAAGTTTTGCCACCTTCGATAAAGGTTTTATTAGAAGTTTTAAGTTTTTTAAAGCTATCGTCCCATTTATTGTACAAAGATTTTTCGCTTACAAACTGTTCAAACTCTATACCGACATCGGCTAAATTTGATTTTATAAGCTCTATCATTTTGTCTTTACCCCAAACTGATAGATTTTCTATATTTTCTTCATTTTCAAAAATGACAGCGCCAAGCTCTTTGCTAGCTTCATGAGCTAAATCTACAATGTACTCACCACGATAAAACTCTTCTGGCCACTGAACATCTACATGTAGAACATTTTCACGACCAGCAAGAAATATAGAAAGTCCTAACATTGCCATTTGGCTACCTGCATCATTTACATAGTATTCACTTGTAACTTTGTACCCTAAATGATTACCTATCCGACAGAGTGAATCTCCAAGAACAGCACCTCTTGCATGTCCTATGTGAAGAGGGCCTGTAGGGTTTGCACTAACGTATTCTAAAAGAATTGATTCTCTTTTATCAGACTTACCAAAATCACTCTCATTTGTTATAGCCCATGATGCATACTCGTTTAAAAACTCTTCGCTAAGTCTAAAGTTAATATACCCTTTTACAGAAGTAACCTCTTTAAATATAACACTATTTTCAAATTTTTGGCAAAGTTCATCTGCTATAACCATTGGAGATTTTCTAAACTCTTTTGCAAGGGAAAATGCTATCGGTGTTGCGTAGTGTCCAAAAGAGAGATCTTTTGGCTTTTCTAAGACGAACTCACGCTGTAGCTCGTCTTTTATAACTTGAATAACTCGTTTTTTCATAAAAACTAAGCTTCTTTAGTCTCTTCTACTTTTTTAGCAGATACAGTCTCTTCTGATTTTTCGATTTTTTCATCAACTGGTTTTTCAGCTACTACTTCATCTTCTTTCATTTCACTCCTAAAACTCTTAATACCTTTACCAATACCTTTTGCAAGATCTGGAATCTTTTTTGCTCCAAAAAGCAATACAACGATTGCTAATATTATCAGTAGTTCTGGCATACTAGGAACGCCCATACTATCTCCTTATGTTTTTTCTTTAAAATTTAATTCGGATATTATACCATTATTTTCTTAATTTACCCACGAACTTATGAACTCTTCTGGATCTATAGAGTGAACTCTACAACGTGAAGAGATAGCAATAGCAGTAAGCTTTTCTAATGTCTTTTCAAAATCATCGTTAATCAAAACGTAGTCATACTCTCTAACTCTTGTCATTTCAGAGACTGCATTATTTATACGTTTTTCTATCACCTCTTGAGAATCTGTTCCTCTGTTTGTTAATCTTGCTTTTAACTCTTCTTGATTTGGCGTTGTTAAAAAAACAGAAGTTATAGCATCTCCAAACTTCTCACGAGCTATCTTATGTCCTTGAACATCTATATCAAACACAACAAGTTTCCCATCATGAAGTGCCTTTAAAATAGCTTTCAAAGATGTACCGTAATAGTTATCATGCACCTTTGCCCACTCTAAAAAAAGCCCCTCTTCTATCTCTTTTTCAAATTCATCTTTTGAAATATAGTAGTAGTCAACTCCCTCAACTTCACCTTCTCTTTTATCTCTTGTTGTTGTAGAGATAGAAAAGTAAATATCATCAACTTTTTTAAACATTTCCGACATCAATGAGCTTTTTCCAGAGCCACTTGGTCCTGATATAATCAACATTCCACCGCGCAACTAATTGTCCTCTTCAAAGCTTATAGAAATATTGACTTTCATGCCTTTTAGAGCATCTCTTATGGAGCTTTTAGATAAAACTTCTTTCACACTCAAACTTACCTTTGCTTGAATTTCTTCTTCTATACTTGGTTTTTTATCAACTACAATATCTTCCTCTACTACGTTTTTATCACAATTAACTTCTTCGATGCCAAGAGCTTTTAAAAGATCTCCCTCTTTTAGTTCTTCTATTGAAGAAACTATACTATTCATAGTTTCACTCTCTTCCAAAAGTGTGTCTAAAGTCGTTTCTAAATCTTCAACTGAAGCATCTTCTAAACCTTCTAAATCTTCATCCAACTCTTCTATCTCTTCTTCGTCAATTTCAGCATCTTCATGAAGTTTTAAATCATCTTCAATTTTTATTGATTCCATCTGTGCTTCAAGTTCACTTACATCTAAATCATCTTCTACAAGACTTTCCTGTTCTGTTTCGTCTAGCATTTTTTTATCTTCTTCATCTATCTTTTCTGCAAGCTCTTCTTTCTCTTGTGTCTCTACTATGTCTTCATCAGCTTCTATCTCTTCTTCAAAATCTAAATTGTCTTCATCTTTATTTATTTTTTCATCAAGTTCAAGTTCATTACTAGTCTCTTCTTCTTTAACAACCGTTTTTTCATTAAATTCTTGCTCTATCTCTTCTTCAAATTCAAGTTCATCATTACTCTCATCTTCTTTTACTTCTTCATTAGTACCATCTTCTTCAAAACCTTCTAAAGAGAAATCTATACCTTTTTTTTCTTCATCAGTTTCTTCCGTATCTATATCTTTTAGTACTTCACTAAAATCTTCGTTAGAACTACTGTTGTCTTCTGGCTCATTTAATTCTAAATCTTCTTCAAGCAATTGTTTAACTTCATCTATGTCTTCACTATCTAAAACAGAATCTAACTCAGTTTCTTCATTACTATCTTTTTCGTTAGTGTTATTCTCTTTTTCATTTTTATTTAATATCTCTCCATCAAATTCAAGCTCATCATTACTCTCTTCTTTATTGGATTCTAAATCTTCATCTTTTTCACCATCTTCAAAGTTCATATCAATATCATCATCTTTAATAGTTTCCTCTTCTTCGATATCCAAATCAGGCACAGGCTCTTCATTATCTTCAATATCAGGCTCATCTAAACTCTCTAGCTCAATACCATCTAAATCCAAATCTATAGCAGTATCTTCATCTTCTAAATTAATATCCTCAGAATCAGATAAATCCTCGTCAATAGATGTTTCTATGTTATCATCAACTTCTGGTACTTCATCACTATTTTCAGCCTCTATTTTTGAAACTAAATCTATAAAATCTGTTGGGAGAAATGGTTTTTCTAAAATAGAGTTCATATTTTCAGGCTTATCTTCTCCTCTTGGAGTGATGTAGACAAAATGTTGTGAAAGTCCAGACTCTTTTTGATCATCTATTAAAATCTCATCATATTGTTCATTGTCAACAAAAACAATATCATAACTCTCTAGTGGTAGCTCGTCAAAAGAACCTGTTTCGTCAATCTCAAACCCCATTTTTTCCACACTAAGTGTGATAAGTCTTGATACAGCTGGATTTTGATTTACAAGAAGAAAATGCATAATTACGACTCCTAAAAATTAGAATAATTACATCATTTTAGTACAAAATAGATTAGGGCTATATAAATAAGATACTTAATTTGCTAATTGCATCTAACATCTCTCTTTTGAAAACCAACATTATGGAGCTTAGAACAGCTAACATAACCACAAAAGCAACCATAATTTTAATAGGAAAGCCTACAACAAGTAAGTTAAATGAAGGCATAGTTTTCATAAGCATTCCAAAAACTATATCTGCTAAAAGTGATAATCCAACCATAGGAAAAGAGAGAATGAAACCAAAAACAAACATATTAGAGACTGCACTAAGTAGATAATCCCATATGTTATGTGTTGGATAAAAACCTCCCAATGGAATAATTTCTAGTGAATCAACTATAAAAAGTATCATCAAATGATGTCCATTAAAAGCTAAAAGAACAACTAAAGCAAGTATTGTAAATATCGTACTAATAACAGGTGAAGAAGTACCTGATTGAGGGTCCATAACACTAGCCATGGTAAAGCCCATAACAAAAGATATGCTCATGCCTGCCATCTGAAGCATTGCAAAAACTATGATTAAAAAGAGCCCAGCAATGAGTCCAAGCAGAATCTCACTTACAAGTGCCAAGAATATGCCAGCAACACTAAATTCTATATCAGGAAGCACAGCAAGTGGAAAAAGAAATATGGTCATAAAAAAGACCATGGCAGTTTTTATTGACGTAGGTATTTTCATATGGGAAAAAAATGGGAAAAAAGCGAAAAGACCACTTAACCTTGTAAAAAGTAGTAGAAAAAGTATAACTTGATTTTGTCCGATAAACTCTATTAAAGATTGCATTTTATGGTAGTTTTATTTGCCAAATCATTATCATGGGTTACTAAAAGGAGAGCTGCACTGTTTTGTTTAATATACTCAAAAAGTATATCCATAACTTCACTTGCTGTTTTGCTATCAAGATTTCCTGTTGGCTCATCTGCAAATATAATTTTAGGTTTTTTAGAGAGTACGCGAGCAATAGAAACACGCTGTTGTTGCCCTCCTGAGAGTTCACCAACTTTTTGTCTTAAAACATCTCTTATGCCAAGTTTCTCTATCAACTCATCATCGATTTTGGTATCATTCAGGAGTGTTGCAAGCTCTATGTTTTCAAACGCATCAAAACCTTTAAAAAGATAGTGGGATTGAAATATAATTCCAACATCTTCACGTCTAAGTTTTAAAATATCTCTATTTTTTTGCTTATATAAATCTTTACCAAAAAGCTTTACTTCACCAAAATCTGGTTTTAAAAGTGTTGCACAAATGTGTAAAAGTGTAGATTTACCACTACCACTAACACCGACTATAGAGATAGACTCTTTGGAATTCAAAGTAAGATTTATATCAGAAAAAAGGTTGTATTCAAAGGAGTGTGAAAGATTTTGTACTTCTAAAAGAGGTATCATTTTTACCTTTCGTGTAGAGTTATGTAGGAGAGTTTGACTCTCCTACATGTAAGGGTTTATTAACCTAGTTGACCAGCAACTTCAGCAGCAAAATCTTCGACTTTTTTCTCGATTCCTTCGCCTACTTCAATCCTAACAAATTCAACTATCTCAGCAGTTCCACCAGCTTTTTTGCCTTCAGCTTCAACAGCCTGCGCAACCGTAAGTTTGTCATCCATAACATACTGTTGGTTTAGTAAACACTGCTCTTGATCAAGCGTAGTGTTATCTAAAATATATCTAGCAACTTTACCTGGAACAATTCTGTCAAGAATCTTTTCAGGTTTTCCTTCTGCTAAAAGTTCTTCTTTGATTTTTGCTTCAACATTAGCCATAACCTCATCAGTAAGTTGTAGACGAGAAACATAATCAGGTACATTTTTCAAAGGCTTCTTAAGTCTTGAAAGCTCTTCGTTATCTTTTTTGATAACTTCAATTCTACCTTTTGTTTCACTCTCAACATACTCCATATCAAAATCAGTATATGAAAGAATTGATGGCTTCATAGCACTTGCATGCATAGCGATATTTTTCAAAAATGGCACTAAAGCTTGAGCAGTTTTATCACTATCACATTTTGCTTTTACTATAACAGCTATACGATTGTTTGAGTGAATGTAACCATTAATTGCTTCATTCTCTCCAGCTTCAATTACAGAAAATCTTCTAAGTTCGATTTTTTCACCAATCTTAGTAACAGCTCCTGTAAAGTACTCGCCAAATTCACCACTTATCACAGAAGCTACATCACTTGGATTGTTATCAAATACAGTCTGAGTAGTCTTAGCTACAAGCTCTTGAAAAGCTTCATTTTTAGCAACAAAATCAGTTTCAGAGTTTATCTCTATAACTGCACCTTTGTTTCCAACAAGTTTAAATCCAGCTAAACCTTCAGCTGCAATTCTATCAGCTTTCTTTTCAGCTTTTCCAAGACCTTTCTCTTTTAAAACTTCTGTCGCTTTTTCGATGTCACCATCAGTTTCAACTAAAGCTTTTTTACAGTCCATCATACCAGCACCAGTTGCTGCTCTCAACTCTTTTACTTGTTTTGCAGTTACTTCAGCCATGATTATGCTTCCTTCGCAGGTGCTTCTTTTTCGCCTTCAACTACTGCTTCTTCAACGATTTCAGCTTTTTCTTCTTCACTTACTTCAGCAGGCACTTCTACTTCAGGCTCTGCTTCGTCTTGTGCTTTAATCTCTTTTCCTTCGTTGATAGCTTCTCTCATCTCTCTACAGAAAAGTTGAATTGAACGAATCGCATCATCATTTCCTGGGATTGGGAAATCAACTACATCAGGGTCACAGTTTGTATCTAGTGGAGCAACAACTGGAATTCCAAGTCTTCTTGCTTCTAGAACTGCAATGTTCTCTTTTACGGTATCAATTACAAAAATCATATCAGGTGCAGTTTTCATCTCTCTGATTCCACCAAGATAATCTAATAATTTTGATTTTTTTCTACGAAGCATAAGAGCTTCTTTTTTAGTTAGTAGTTCAATCTGTCCATCTTCTTCCATCTTTTCGATGATGTCAAGTTTTCTGATTGAAAGTTTGATTGTATTCCAGTTAGTAAGCATTCCGCCTAACCATCTGTGGTTAACATAAGGCATACCACAAGCGATAGCTGCATCTTTAACTGCGTTGCTTGCTTGTTTCTTAGTTCCTACGAAAAGTACTGTTTTACCTTCCGCTGCTGCGTCTCTTACTACGTTGTAAGTATGTCTAAAATATCTTAGAGTCTTTTGTAAATCTATAATATAGATATTCTTTCTCTCACCAAAAATGAATTTTTTCATTTTCGGATTCCATCTTCTTGTTTGGTGTCCAAAGTGTACACCACATTCTAGTAAATCCTTCATTGTTACCATGAAGTCTCCTTTAATTTGATTTAGGGTTTCCCCTGTTTTGGTTTAGCCTCCACACCCATCAACACGAAATCGTGCAACCTAAAAGGATTGGTGTGTGTGAGATTTAGGACGTGATTTTACCTAAAAATACTTTAAGATATGCTTTTATATAAATTTTATTTTTCTTTTAAATCAATTACGATAGAGTATCAAATGCGAATTTTGGAAGCGAGGTAGTTTTGTGAAAAATGGAGTGGAATTGTTTACTATAGCAATACTATTTGCTATAGCAATATCATTTTATCTTAAAATAGATATTTTATGCTATCTTTTTATATTAATTTTACTTTTAATCTCATTATTTACTATCTCTAAAAAAAGAAAACGATCATCAAATACATACCTTAATGCTTTTGAAAACAATGGTATCTATGCAAAAATAGACTCGACAAACAAAATTATCTATGCTAACAGACAATTTTGTCAAATAATGCACACAACAAAATTGAAATTACAAAATATAACTTTTGATAACTTCCTAAAAACAAATACAGATGAGATATTTGAAACATTGAAGTATAAGCAGACATGGGAAGGAACAAGGTATTTTACTACTTATGATGGCGAAAAAATACACTTAAACTGCTCTTTTATACCAATATTTAATAAAAAAGACAAACTTGATGAAATCCTCTTTTTAGCTACTGATATAACAGAACTCACACTAAGTAAAAACAATATAAAAAACAGTCTATATCAAGATAGCTTAACAAAGCTACCAAATCGATTAAAACTTTTTACAGATAACAAAATCATCAACGACACAGAAGTAACATATATTATATTCAATATTGATTCTTTTGACTCTATTAATAACTTCTATGGAAATCTTTTTGGAGATAAAATTCTTACTCTTGTAGCGAAATGGCTAGATAAAAATTTACTTACTAAAAAGACTCACCTATACAAGCTAGAAGCTGATTTATACACAACTGTTACATTTGAACCTATCGATGAAAATAAACTCTTAGATTATTTAACATTTATATCAAAAAAAATACAAGAAGAGAAGTTTTTCTGTGATGGAGCAGAAATAGATCTATCCATGACAATAGGGGCATCACAAGGTAAAACAAATCAACTTAAACTATCTCAAATAGCATATAAAGATGCGAAGATATCCAAAAAATCATTCTCAATATACGATAAAACAAGTAACAAAGAGGAGGAATATACAAAAAATATTCAGACTTCTAAAATCATAAAACATGCGATAGAAAATGATTTGGTTTTACCTTATTTTCAACCTATTATGAATATAGAAACAAAAGAAATACAAAAATACGAATCACTTATGAGAATCAAAGATGAATCAGGAAAAATTTTATCACCATACGAGTTTTTAGATATAGCAAAAAGTTCTAAAGCGTATCCAAAACTATCATGTTCTCTTATAGAAAAAAGTGTATCTGCTTTTACCATTTCCCCATGTGAATTTTCTGTGAACCTCTCACTTTTAGATATAACAAATAAAACTACAACTAAATTCATCTTAAACTTACTAGAAAAAAGTGGTATGGGACCATGGATGATATTTGAACTTTTAGAAAGCGAAGGAATTGAAAACTATAAAGAAGTAATGAGTTTTATAGAACAAGTAAAATCTTATGGCGCAAAAATAGCTATCGATGATTTTGGCTCTGGTTACTCAAACTTTGAAAGATTAGTAGAACTTCAAGTAGATTTTATCAAGATAGATGGTAGTCTTATCAAAAACATAAGCCAAAATGATGACATGAGAATCATTACAAAAACGATAGTAAACTTTGCTAAAGAGTTAGATATAAAAACCATAGCAGAGTATGTTCACTCTGAAGAAGTTCTAAATCAAGTAAAAATCCTAGGTGTTGACTTTGCACAAGGATACCATATAGGTAAACCAAGTGAACATATCTGAGATAGCAAAACACTCAATACAAGATGAGTTTAACTATACAAATAGTATAGATATAAAAAGCCTTACAGAAAAAAACGATTTATTAAAAGAAGATGGGGCATCATTTGTTACACTAACTCAAAATGGACAACTTAGAGGTTGTATAGGTTCACTAAGGGCTTGTCGTCCACTTATTGAAGATATCATTGCAAATGCAAAAAGTGCTGCATTTAGAGATCCAAGGTTTCCTAAACTTACCCGAGAAGAACTTCATGTCATTGATGTTGAAGTATCAGTTTTAACAAAACCAGAGCTTTTAGAGTATAGTGATGTTGAAGATCTAAAAATCAAAATAAGACCAAATATAGACGGGGTAATTTTAAAATTAAATTCAAATCAAGCAACCTTTTTACCTCAAGTTTGGAAAGATTTACCAGAATTTGAAAACTTCTTTGGTCATCTTTTTAGGAAAGCTGGTCTCCCAATGGATAGTTTTAAAAATAAACCTCAAATTTCAACTTACCAAGTACTGACCTATAAATAGACTTCTTGCAAAAAGTCTAATAGCTTATGTTAAGCTTAAGCTTATATAAGAAACTATATAATTAAACATGTTAAATTTTAATAATTATTCTATAAAAACAAAACTTATTTTTGTATTTATTGCTTTTAAAGTAACTTTATTACTTTTAATATTTAGTGTCGGGTTTATGAGTTTTACTGAAGTAAAAGAACTCTTAGAGGAGCATTCAAAACAAGTAGTTGAAAAAAGCAACTCTTCATTAGAAAATACTACAAATCTAGCTATTACAAATAGTATTAAAGCTCTAGATCAAAAATCACAAAATGCAATAGAATACAAAACTCATGCTATAGCTAACAAAGTAGCAGAGTTTTTAAAACAGAGAGATGAAGATATACTATTTCTGTCAAGTCAACAAATAAGCCAACAAATACTAGAAAAATTTTATAGTCAAAAAAATAGAAATATCTATATTCCAATGGAATATAGATATGATGAATCAACTCAACAATGGATTCCTAAAAAAATACAAACTATTTATACAGGTCATGAAACATCTGACTTAAAAGATAATTCTAGAGAGTTCCATAAAATAAATCCTAAAATGCTATCTAAAAAAATGATCCCTATTTATAAAGAAGTAGCTTACTATAACTTAGAAGGTAAAGAAATTTACAAAGTATCATCAATACAAAGTAAATTAAAAAATATATCCATAAAAACGAACACATATATTAATTCTGAAACATACTATGAGAAAGCTAAAAAACTTAAAAAAGGAGAAATCTATGTATCTAAGGTTATAGGTGCGTACGTGCCATCAAAAATCATTGGATCCTTTACAAGTACTAAAGCAAAAAAAGCAAATATAAAGTTTGATCCAAAAAAATATGCTTATGCAGGAAAAGAAAATCCTTTGGGTAGAAAATTTGAAGGTATTATTAGATTTGTAACTCCAGTTTATAGAAAAAATGAACTTAAAGGATATCTTTCTTTTGCATTGGATCACCATCATATTATGGATTTTACAGATTTTGTAGACCCTCTACATGCAGAGCCACTAGAGATTTCAGATGCTAGTGAGGGAAATTATGCTTTTATGTGGGATTCTGATTTTAAATCAATATCTCATCCTAGGGATTATTTTATAGTAGGATATGATCACAAAACAGGAGAAATGGTTCCTGGTTGGATTGATTCTAAAATGGCTTCACAATTCAAAAAAAGCAATATAGAAAATTTAAATTCATTTTTAAAACAAATGCCCACCTTTTTACATCAATCATTAACTAAAAAACCAAATATTACCCAAATAAAAACTGGTAAAATACCCTTAGATTGTCGTTATCTAAACTTTGCTCCGCAATGCCAAGGATGGAGGCAACTTACAAACGAAGGTGGATATGGTTCTTTTATTATTTTTTGGAGTAATGTATGGAAATTAACAACAGCAGCAACTATACCATACTACACAGGACAATACAAAAACTCAAAAAGAGGCTTTGGCTTTGTAACAATAGGGGCCAATGTTAAAGAGTTTCACAAAGTAGCAATAAGAACTCAAAAAAATATTAATAAAATACTGCTTAATGAAGAAATAAATATTAAAAACCATATTTTCAAAATCACAGAAAATATATTTAATACCATAAAACGTCAGTTATTAATACTAATCATTCTAGCTATTAGTTTTATAATTTTTATGCTATATATAGCAATTTTTATATCAAACAATATATCAAAACGTATCAATTCAATCATAATTGGAACACAGAGAATAAAAGATAATGATTTTAACTATAAATTAAAAATAATAGAACATGACGAAATAGGTAAACTAAAAAGTTCTTTTAATGAAATGGCAGAGTCTATTAGTACTTTAACAGGTAACTTAAAACAGAAACTTTATACAGACGAGTTAACCAAACTAAAAAATCGAAACTCCTTATTAAGAGACTTAAAACATAATCATAACACAACAATATTTATACTAGATATAGATCAGTTTAAAAATATCAATGGCTACTATGGAATTGAGGCAGGTAACTTCATCTTAAAAAGATTTGCGATTTTACTTAAAGAGTTTTCAAAAAACAGAAATATTGAAGTTTATAGAATAGGATCTGATGAATACCTTCTACTAAAGGATAATAAAATATCTCAAAATATGAATGAATCACTCATAAAAGAGTTAAAAACAGTTATTCAAAATGAAAATTTCAAAAATGAAAATTTACACATAAATACAACTATTGATTTCACTTGTGGCATCTCATCTGGAAATGATAATCTCTTAGAAAAAGCAAACTTAGCACTCAATGAAGCGAAGAGAAAAAAAGTATCTTATATGACATATAGTAGCACAAATCCTAAAATGAATAAATTAAAAGAAAATATTCTTTGGAAAGAAAAAATCATATATGCAATAGCTCATGATAATGTAGTTCCATTTTTCCAAGAAATTGTTGATGTAAAAGATAATAAAAACAAAAAATATGAAGCACTCATAAGAATCATAGATGAAACAAATATTATATCTCCTTATCTATTTTTAGATACTGCAAAAGAGACCAAATTGTATCCAGAACTGACAAAAATAATGATTGAAAAAACATTTAAAATATTTTCTAAAAACGATATGAAGCTATCTATAAACCTATCAGTAAATGACATAACTAATGCTAGTACCACTGAGTTCATTCATAAAAAGATAAAAGAGTACAAAATGAAAGATAAAGTTATATTTGAACTTTTAGAATCGGAAGAAATAGGCAATTTTAATGAAGTTATGCCATTTATTAAAGAAATGAGAGAACTTGGAGTTAAATTTGCTATTGATGATTTTGGCTCAGGATACTCAAACTTTTCTTATCTTTTACAAATCCAACCTGATTATATCAAAATCGATGGTTCTATTATAAAAAACTTAACTGCAAACTCCAATGAATACCATATAATCAGTGCAATTGTATTGTTTGCCAAGTCGCTAGGTATAAAAATAGTGGCAGAACATGTTAGCTCACAAGAAATTATAGAAGTACTTAAAAACTTTGATATTGACTACATGCAAGGCTTTCATTTCTCTGAGCCAAGCCCAAGATTAAACTAGACTAAAACTAAAAACAGATATAATCCGCCTCTTCAAAAAGGATTGTAAAATAATGTTTAATTTAAAAAACTACTCTACATCAAACATAAAAAATGATGTTCTCTCTGGAAGTGTTGTTGCTATTGCACTCGTTCCTGAGGCTATCGCATTCTCCATCATAGCAGGGCTTAGTCCGCTTGTTGGACTGCATACTGCATTTATACTTGGTCTTATAACTGCTCTTATAGGTGGACGCCCTGGCATGATTAGTGGAGCAACTGGAGCGATTGCTGTCGTTTTAGTTGCTCTTGTACTTGACCATGGATATGAGTATATGCTCGTTGCCACTGTTTTAGCTGGCCTTATTCAGATATCTGTTGGTATATTAAAGCTAGGTAAATTCATCCGTCTTGTTCCTCAGCCTGCAATGTATGGTTTTGTAAATGGCTTAGCTATAGTTATTGCTATGGCACAGTTTCCACTCTTTGCTGGTGAAAACTGGATCATGTATGCTCTTGTAGCATTTACAATGGCTACCATGCACTATGCACCTCGAACAACTAAAGCACTTCCTGCTTCTCTCATCTCTATCGTACTTGTTTCAGCTATAACTATCTTTTTAGATTTGGATACTAAAAGAGTTGGGGATTTAGCAGACATTAGTGGCTCTTTACCCTCTCTTTATATGCCAAATGTTCCATTTAATCTTGAAACTTTAAAAATTATACTTCCATACTCTATTATCATTGCTTTAGTTGGTCTAATTGAGTCACTTTTAACACTCTCTGTTTTAGACGAGATGAGTGGAAATCGTGGTAGTGGAAACAAAGAGTGCGTTGCTCAAGGAATTGGAAACGTAACATGTGGTTCTTTTGGGGCTATGGCTGGATGTGCCATGATAGGACAATCAATCATTAACTTTACTTCGGGTGGACTTGGTCGCCTTTCAAGTGTCGTTGGAGCAGTTTTACTTATACTTTTTGTTGTAAGTTTTTCTGATTTTATTTCAATGCTTCCTGTTGCTGCACTTGTTGGAATTATGTTTATGGTAAGTATCTCTACTTTTGAGTGGGCTAGTATCAAACACCTAAAATTCATGCCAAAAAGTGATGCTTTTGTGATGCTAACAGTTACTATTATAACTGTTTATGTTGATTTAGCCGTTGCAGTTATAACTGGTGTTATTATATCTGCTTTAGTTTTTGCATGGAAACACGCAAAAATTTATGCTCATGTACATGTAGAAAAAGATGGTACCAAAGTATACGAACTTGATGGTCCTCTCTTTTTTGGCTCAATCACCTCTTTTAACGAGATATTTGATATTCAAAATGATGGAGAAAAAGTTGTTATAGACTTTAAAGATGCTCGTGTTATGGACAGTTCTGGAACTGAAGCAATAGATGCAATTACTAAAAAATATAAAAACAGTGGTAAAATTCTAAAGCTTCGTCATTTAAGTGAAGACTGTATAAAAGCTCTTAGAGTTGCTGGTCCTTATTGTACTTATGAGCAAGATAATCCAAACTATATGGTTGCAAGAGATTTTTAAACAAATATTTTTAATTAAGATAATGTTTATCCTATTAAGCTATAATTCATAAATAAATTAATTCAAGGATATAAAACATGGCAACAACACACCTAAAAGGTAATGTAGTAAATTTAGCAGGAAACGAAGTAAATGTTGGAGATTTAGCTCCAATCGTAACAGTGGTAGCAAAAGATTTAAGTGAGATTCAAGTTGGTGGTGAGCAAGGCAAGGCACAAGTTATTGTTGTTGTTCCTTCACTAGATACTCCTGTATGTGCATCTGAGACAAGAAGATTTAACACAGAAGCTGCAAAAGTTGAAAATGCAAGTGTAACTGTTGTATCTATGGATTTACCATTTGCAATGGGTAGATTTTGTACAACTGAGGGAATCGAAAACCTAGAAGTTGGTAGTGACTTTAGAAACAAAGATTTCGCAAACGCTTATGGTGTTCTTATCGCTGATGGTCCTTTGGCTGGTGTTACTGCAAGAGCAATCTTCGTAATCGATGCAAGCGGAAAAGTAGCATACAAAGATATCTGTAATGAAATCACTGAAGAGCCTAACTATGATGGTGCATTAGCAGCTATTACTGAAGCTACAACTACTAGTTGTTGTGGAACTTGTCAATAATTTTCAGTAGGTAGTTACCTAACATTTGATAGCAATCAAGACAAATTAAATAAAAATATACTAGAATTCGGATAAAATTTATCTGAATTCTAGGACTTACATGTACACAAAATTTTCAAGCCAACCTCATCAACCTTTCTTTACTGCAGGTATACTTTTTTTCATAACATTTTTACTCATACTCTCTTTTAATTACTCAGGTGTTATCTCACTAGATACTAATATTTCTGGATTCCATTCATACCCTTTAATTAACATTGTTTTTATACAGTTTTTCTTGGGATTTTTATTTGTCGTATTCCCTCGTTTCTTAACTCAAGCAATCGTTCCAATCAAAGTCTATATGAATAGGTTTTTTCTTTTTACCATAGGTGGGCTTACCTACATAGCATCTCTATTTTTAGGAAGCGGTTTAAATAAAATAGCTATTGTTATTCTTATAATTGCAAGTTTTGCAAGTTTTAAAACACTACTAGATATATACAAAAAAAGTGTAGTTTCCAACAAGCATGACACAACTTGGATTTTAGTTGCATTTGGATTTGGGCTATCTTCAAATATACTATTTTTAATCTCAACTTTTGGATTCCCTATGCTTGAAACTTTTAGCATACATGTAGGATTTTATCTGTTTTTATTTGCTCTTATTTTTACGATCACTCAAAGAATGGTTCCTTTTTTCTCCAGCGTAAAAGTGCAAGGCTACACAATCAACAAATCAAAATACGTTTTAGAAGTGGCTTTCTCGCTACTAGGACTCAAAGTAATTGCACTAAGCTTAGAAAACCACATATTTTCATTTATTATTGACTTCTTACTCTTTAGCTTTTTTACCTATGAGCTTTTAAAATGGAAGCTGCCAGTATTTAAAGTAACGGCAATCATGTGGGTTCTTTACCTCTCTCTATTTTGGTTGCCTATTGGCTTTTTCATCTCACTTTTAGAGTCAACTTCAAATCTATTTGACTTTGGGGTTTCTTTTGAAAAATCGGCTTTGCATACTTTAGCAATTGGCTATTTTACCACTATACTCATAGGTTTTGGAACACGCGTAGTTTTAGGTCACTCTGGACGTACTCCAACGGCAGACAAACTAACAGTTATCATGTTTTGGACTATACAAGCCATAGTTATAGTACGCATCTTTGCAGGAGTAAGTTTAAATGGTAATTTTGATTATGTTTTTTGGATTGTGACTAGTGCGGGACTATTAACACTTGGGCTTATAATCTGGTCTTTAAAATACTTAGGAATTTTAATAAGAGGAGCTTAATTGGGCTACTTCTACACTTTTATCACAAGCTCGATAAAATTTTATTAGTCCATCTATCTTGCCCTTACTAAACTCTTGTTTGAACGTAAGTCCAAAAAGCTCTTTTGCAAGATATTCATTGCTTAAAGCAGTTACACCATAAGCCTTTGCTTTTTGCATTATTTTTATATCTCTTTCACTAAACTGACCCTTTAGTTTAATACTATACATAAACAACTCCACAAAATCTCTCTTTTGTGCCATCTCTTCTATATGAAAAGTAGTTATCATCACAACAAGTACATGTAGGTACAACTTCCATGTTTTTAACTCCTTTTGTATTTAGTGCTATCAAATCAAGATATATTTTACCATCTTTTTCTGACGTAAACTCTTCAAACCCTTCAATAACTTCTACACCAACTTCATAACAGCATTTTTTGATTGATGGTCCAAGAGTTACTCGTATATCTTTCTCTTCACAGCCAAACTCATCTACCATCTTTTGTATAGTTTTTTTAACTATTCCCATATATGAACCAACTCGACCTGCATGAGCAACTCCAACTGCCCCTTTTTCTTTGTCTTCAAAAACAACAGGAATACAATCAGCTGCCCTAGCTCCTAAAGCTATATCTCTGTCCATAGTTATCATACTATCGGTTTTTAAAATGATTTCTGGTGAATTTTTATCAACTACTACTATATTTGCAGAGTGAATTTGGTTCATAAATATTAACTTTCTTTGTCCAACTCTTTTTTGAAGTTTCTTCTCATCAACTCCAGTAAATCTATCTGTAAAAAAGTGCATTAATAAAGAGCCATCATCTTATCTACACTATCCCAACTAACATCTTTTTTGCCCTTAAACATATGATAAACATATCTAGCAAACATATCAGTCTCAATATTTACTTTTCGCCCTACTTTATACTCACCAAATATAGTCTGCTCTAAAGTATGCGCTATAATTGTCAATCTAAAATCGTTATCTTTAACATCATTAAGAGTCAAACTCACTCCATCAATAGCAATACTTCCTTTTGGAATTATAAACTTTGTAAACTCTTTTGGTAAACTTATAACCATATCAGTTGCATTTTGGTTTTTTGTGATTGATTTTATAGTTCCCAAACAATCAACATGACCTTGGACTATATGTCCTTCAAGTCTATCACCTATTGTCATGGCTGGTTCTATATGAACCCTTGCTTTGAGATTTTCTACTGCCATTATGGCTCTTGTCTCGGCTGATAATTCTACCGTAAAAGTGCTATCAGTTAGTTTTACTACTGTTAAACACACCCCATTTATCGCTACGCTATCACCTATCTTTGGGCTATATTTTGCTTTTAGTGTTAAGTAACTGTTTGAGTAATCAACAACCTCTGCAAACTCTCTTATAAGTCCTGTAAACATTTTATACCTCTTTACATGTAAAAGTAATTATAGCATATTAATCTACCTTTTATTTTATTTGTTATAAGATATTAATATATCTGCTAAAGGAGTAATTATGTTTAAGAATCCTTCTATTTCAACTAAAGTGCACATTCCTCTAATTGTGTCTATAGTGCTCGGTTTTATTATAGTAGGTGTGACAGGCTTAAAAACACTGTCTTTAATGGAAAATAATGCTCTTCAAAAAGAAGAAAAACTATTTGAAGTCGCTCTTAACAACCAAATAAAATCAAAAGAGAATGTTTGGATTACAAATGCTCTTCAACTTGCTATGAACAATGACATACAGCAAGGATTGATTTTGGGAGATAAAAAAGCCCTTGTAAAAACTTTTGCGGGTATTGGAAAAATGTATAGTGACAATACTCCATTTAAAAAAGTAAATGTACATCTACTTACTCCTGATTTAAACTCATTTTTTAAATCATGGAAACCAAAAAGCTTTGGTGAAAGTTGGAGGCAGTATAAAACTTACCAAAAAGTAACAGATACCAAAAAACCACTTGTGGCATTTGAAGAAGATGAAAAAGGGCTTAGACTTAGAGCAGTAGTACCTATTATCAAAGATGGCTCACTCGTAGGTATACTAGACTTTAGTGGTGGTATAAATAATTTCGGTAGTGCGCTTAAAAAAAGTAATATTGATTTTCTATACTTTCTAGATAAAAACTACGTTTCTGTGGTAAAAAAAAATCTTTATCAAAAAAATGGGCATCTTCTATCTAGTGCTAAAAATATAGATAAAGAGTTTTTAACATATATAAAATCTTCATCATTTTCACTTACTGATTCAATTAAAAAACCATATCAAATAGATAATAAATACTTTACAAAAACACTTCTCATAAAAAATATGGATGGACAGATCGTAGGATATGCTCTATTTGGTTCTAAAAGCGAGAGGGTATTAAACTCTATGAATGAAGCAAAAATAGGCATGATTCAACAAATCATTATTATGGGTATTATTGACTTATTCATTTTAATTGCTCTTTTAGTTATATTAAAAATTGTAGTTAATACTCCAATAAATGAGTTAAAAACAAAAGCAAAAGAATTATCTAGCGGAGAAGGTGATTTGACTCATCAAATTAATATAAAAAGCAAAGATGAGATCGGAGAAACTTCTACAGAATTTAACCGCTTTATAGATAGAATAAGGAGGTTAGTTGTTATTGCAAAATCTTCAAGCAATGAAAATTCAATAGTTGCAAGCAAGCTTTCAAAAACAGCTTTTGAAGTAGGAGCACGCGCAGAAAATACCTCAAAAACAGTAAGCCAGACCAATAAAATGTCTCAAGCTATAAAAGTAGAATTAGAAAGTTCTCTTGAAGAAGCTAAAAAATCTAAGCAAGAGATAGAAGAAGCAAATCAAAAGCTAGAAAGTGCAAAAGTGCAAATTCTTCAAATGGCAAACCAGGTAGGACAAAGCGCAAATACAGAGATAGAAATGGCACATAAAATTACTCAACTTAGTAACGATACAGAACAAGTTAAAGATGTGCTAACAGTTATTTCAGATATTGCTGAACAGACAAACTTACTAGCTTTAAATGCCGCTATAGAAGCAGCACGAGCAGGTGAACATGGTCGTGGATTTGCTGTTGTTGCTGATGAAGTTAGAAAACTTGCAGAGAGAACACAAAAATCACTCTCTGAGATAAATGCTACTATAAATGTAGTAGTTCAAGCCATATCAGATACAAGCGAACAGATGAATATAAACTCCAATGAGATGGAAAGTCTTATAGAAATTGCCAATAAAGTTGAAGCAGACATTAATGATACATCGGTCATAATGAATAATGCAACTTTAGCAAGTGAAAAAACTGTACAAGACTACATAGAAACAGGAGCAAAAATAGACTCTATAGTAATACAAGTAAAACAGATATATAGCAACACTACAACCAATACAAAAAGCATAGAAGAGATAAGTAATAGTGCTGAACACTTAAACTCTCTAACAGAAGAGTTAAACAATGTTCTTGAAAAATTCAAGACTTGAAAACATATAAATCCGCACTCATAGCATGTATACTCGTTGTATTTTCATGTATAGGGTTGGCGCGGTTCTCATTTGGTATGGTTTTACCAAATATGCAGATAGATTTAGGTTTAAATACAACTCAAATTGGCTTTATAGGGAGTGCAAACTTTCTTGGCTATCTTTTAGGTCTTTTTTTAACAGGTAAGTTTTATGCTAAATTTGGACCATCTACTCTCATTAAACGTTCACTCTTAACACAGAGTTTTTGTATGTTAGTTATGGCTATGAGTAGCAACTACCTTGTAGCCTCTCTCTTTTTTGGGATAGCTGGTTTTTTTGGGGCTATGTCAAATATATCTGTTATGACTTACGTAACTCAAATAGTTCCCAAAGCTATAAAGGGCAAAGCAACTGGTGTTGTTGTCATGGGAATTGGTAGTAGCATTATCTTTAGTGGGATGATTGTTCCTCTTTTTGATAAGTTTTATGATGAATTTTCATGGAGAATTAGTTGGTTTAGTTTTGCTATCATCATCTTTTCTATAGCTTTTATCATCAAAAAAGGCCTCAATTTTCCTCTACATGTAACAGCTATAAAATCATCTTCCTCATACTCACTGAAAAATACTTTTAGTGATACTAAGTTTCTTCAAGTAGCTTTCATTTATCTTCTTTTTGGCGTCACTTATGTGGTCTATATGACCTTTTTTGTTTTAGCAGCAGAAGTAAAGTGGCAAGTAAGTACAGAAGTTTCTGGTATATTTTGGACTCTTCTTGGATTTGCTAGTCTTTTCTCTGGTCCTGTTTTTGGAGCAATTGCAGACAAAATTGGAAACTATAAAACCCTAAGCCTGATATTTTTTATACAAATTATAGCTCATGCTATACTCTCATTTAATTCACCCATCACTCTTGTATGGTTCTCTGCCCTTTTGTTTGGACTTTCAGCTTGGGGCGTTCCTACCATTATGGCAATTTTAAGTAGTGAACTTTTTGGCATGAGTCATACTGCTAAGATACTAAGCCTAGTTACTATCTTTTTTGCAATTGGACAAATAGTTGGTCCTGTTGGAGCAGGTTACATTATAGATACATTCAATGAGTTTTCATATGCCTTTCTAATCTCTACAGTATTGGCATTCATCGGATTTTTACTTTCTTTAACAGCATAAAAATAGTATAATAATGATATAATAGATTTAAGGAGTTTTATGAAATATGATGTTATAGTAGTAGGTGGTGGACACGCAGGAATTGAAGCAGCACTAGTAAGTGCAAGAAGTGATAAAAAAACCCTACTTATAACTATACTAGCAGAACAGATTGGTGCAACTAGTTGTAACCCAGCAGTTGGCGGACTTGCAAAAGGTCATCTTGTAAAAGAGTTAGACGCTCTTGGTGGACAGATGGGACTTGCAACTGATATAAACGGAATCCAGTATAGAATTTTAAATCAATCAAAAGGCCCAGCAGTAAGAGGAAGTCGTGCACAGATAGATATGGACAAATATAGAATCTATATGAGAAATCTTGTACTAAATAGCGACAATTTAGATGTTGCACAAGAGATAGCTGAAGAAATCATAACCAAAGATGGAGCAGTTACAGGCATTATTACACATCTAAAAAACCACTACCATGCAAAAAAAATTATACTTACAACAGGAACATTTTTAAAAGGACTTATTCATATTGGTGAGCAAAAACAAGAAGCTGGTCGGGTAGGAGAATTCCCTGCAAACAAACTCTCAGACTCTATGCGTGACTTAGGGCTAGACATGGGAAGGCTAAAAACTGGAACGTGTGCAAGAATAGACGCAAAAAGTATAGACTTTACAAAGATGGAGATACAAGCAGGCGATGAAGATCCAATCCCATTTAGTTTTAGAACCCATAGAGAGACTTTTAAACCAAAACAGTTACCATGTTACATCACATATACAAACACAAACACTCACCAAATAATAGAAGATAACTTTCACAAAGCCCCACTTTTTACAGGTCAAATTGAGGGAACGGGTCCAAGATACTGTCCTAGTATAGAAGATAAAATAAATAGATTTAGAGACAAAGATAGACACCATCTTTTTGTAGAGCCACAAACACTTGAAGCAACAGAGTACTATGTAAATGGCCTTACAACTTCACTTCCTCCAGAAGCTCAACTTGATATGCTTCACTCTATTGTGGGATTTGAAAATGCTAAAATAGTAAGATATGGATATGCGATAGAGTATGACTATGTAAACCCAACTGATTTGACTCATACACTTGAGACTAAAAAAGTGAATGGCTTGTACTGTGCAGGGCAAATAAATGGAACAACGGGCTATGAAGAAGCAGCGGCACAAGGTCTTATGGCTGGAATCAATGCAGTTCTTAGCATAAACGATGAAGAACCTTTTATACTTAGACGAGATGAAGCTTACATAGGTGTACTTATAGATGATTTGGTTACAAAGGGTACCAAAGAGCCATATCGTATGTTTACAAGTCGTGCAGAGTACCGCCTACTTTTAAGAGAAGACAATGCCGATTTAAGGCTAACCCCTTATGGCTATAAACTTGGCCTTATTGATGAAAAAACTCATAAAAAAGTAGTACAGAAACAAGCTGAATTAAAACAAGGGTTAGAGTATCTTGAAGGTACTTTTTTAACTCCTTCAAAAGAGAATATCACGTATCTTAAAGAGATTGGTGAAGACAAAATAGTAGATAAAATGTCTCTTCAAAAAATAGTAGCAAGAAAAAGTTTTACTATAGAAAAACTTGAAAAATTATCTGAAATGATTGATAACTTTCTTCCTGAATCAAAAGAACAAATTTTAGTAGAAGCAAAATACAAAAACTACATTGTGAAGCAAAAAGATCAAATAGACAAGATGAAAAAGATGCTTAACGTCAGGATTCCATCAATGATGGACTTTAATAGCATCTCTGGATTAAGCAATGAAGTAGTAGAAAAACTACAAAAGTTTACTCCAGCTACGCTTTTTGCAGCAAGTGAAATATCCGGTATGACACCAGCTGCAATAGATATATTGCACATTTATATTAAAATGAACCAAAAGGAAAACAGATGAAAAAATTTATTGTATTTATTACGTTAATATTAACCCAAATCAACCTACCTGCAGAAGATAAAATACTACATGTATATGGTTGCGGAATCACCAGAAACGCTTTTTCTGTAGAATTAACCAAAGCGTTCAGTGAAAAATACAACATAGAAACCACCATAAACAAGACAGGCACTGTTTTAGTAGTTTTAAAAGCACTAAATTCTGGAAAAGCAGATGTAGCAACTGGCTGTCGTATACCATTAAAAAACACCATTCCTGAAGAAGAAAAATCATGGGCAATTCAAGTAGCTTGGGGTGCTTTAGCATTTGTGGTAAATGAAAACAATCCAATTGGAAACATAAGTACAGACCAATTGAAACAGATACTTTTAGGTCAAATTGTTAACTGGAAAGAACTTGGAGGAGAAAATGCTCCAATAAATCTTTATCTAAGAAGAGGTAAAAATACTGGTGTAGGATTTTCTACAAGAGTGCTGGTTTTCAATGATAATAAAAAATCGCTTTCTCAAAAAGCCGCACGAATAAAAAACTCTACTCAAATAAGAAAGCTTATCAAAACCGATCCAAATTCTTTTGCTATTGATGATATAACGAGCATTAGAAACACAAAAGGAATAAAAGTAGTCAAAATTGATGGGTATGGTCCAACAAAACAAAATATTTTAGAAGCAAAATACAATTTTGGTAGACCTTTTTATCTTTACTCAAAAGGACGTCCAACAGGAATAGTAAGAAAATATATAAAATACGCATTAAGCCATGAAGGACAAACCCTTATTGCTGATATTGGTAATCTAAATCTTAATGAAGGTAAAAAGTCTAAAAAACTAAACTTCTTGCTAATGATGTTAAATCCTTAACAAAATAGCTAGTAAGAAGCGACACTTTTTAGGCACTTTATTCTGATAAGATAAAACACTTAAAGCAATAATGTAACATTGTTATGTTAAAATAGTGACATTAAAATTACTTTTGACCTAGGTCAAGCGTTTTCTTTAAATAATTGAGATAAAATAAGTAAAACTACACGAAAGGAATAAGAATGGCAGTTAAGCAAAGTAGAAGAGACTTTCTTGGCATGGCATTTGGTGGCGTTGCTGCTATTGGTGGTGTTATATCACTAGGAGCAATGAAAAAAACTTGGGATCCACTCCCAAGCGTTCAAGCCGCTGGATTTACCACAGTCGATCTCTCACCATTGGAAAATGGTGAACTAATGACAACACAATGGAGAGGCAAACCGATTTTTGTCTTGAAAAAAACAGAAGACATGAAAAAGAACGAGAGCAGAGACATAGTTATGGGCAATTCTAACTATACTGTTATAGTAGCTCTTTGTACTCATCTTGGTTGTATCCCAACTTGGACACCTTCATCTAAGCAATTTAAATGTGCTTGTCATGGTGGCGAATTTGATGCAAGCGGTGTGAACACTTTTGGTCCTCCTCCACGTCCTATGGATATACCTCCATTTAAGATAGATGGCATGAAGCTTGTTTTGGGTGAAGAAGGCCCAGAATACAAAAAACTTGTTGCAAAAGCGTAGGGGTAAAACATGGCAGAAATAACAAAAGCTAATGGCATTGGTGATTGGTTTGACCAACGTTTAGCTACAAAAAAATTAGCAAAAGTGATGATGACGGAGTATTGGATTCCAAAAGACATCAACTTTTTATGGGCAATGGGCGTTGTTTTGGTGGTTTTATTTAAAATCCTTATCATAACTGGAATTTTCTTACTAATGTACTACAAACCAGACGTAAACCTAGCATTCGATAGTGTAAACTATACAATTATGCAAGAAGTTGAGTATGGTTGGTTATGGAGACATATGCATGGTGTTGCTGCATCTATGATCTTTTTAGTTATCTATATACATATGTTTACAGGCATCTATTACGGCTCTTACAAAAAAGGTCGTGAAATGATTTGGTTAACGGGAATGGCTCTTTTTGGTATGTTCTCTGCTGAAGCATTTAGTGGATATATGTTACCTTGGGGACAGATGAGTTACTGGGCTGCTCAGGTTATTACTAACCTATTTGGTGGAATTCCTGTTATAGGTGATGCTCTTGTTGTTTGGATTCGTGGTGACTTTACAGTTGCTGATTCTACTTTGACAAGATTTTTTATGCTTCATGTATTTTTACTTCCTTTAGTAATCATCATGCTTATAGTAGTTCACTTCTACTCATTAAGAATACCTCATGTAAACAATCAAGAGGGTGAAGATATTGATTTTGATAAAGAATCTGAAACTTATTTAGCAGGCAATAAAAAGGATTCTAAAGTTGTACCTTTTTGGCCAGTCTTTTTATCTAAAGATTTCTTTGTAGTTGGAATTGCAATGATTATTTTCTTCTATCTTACTTTTTATCACTTTAACTTTGCAATGGACCCAATTAACTTTGAGCCAGCAAATTCAATGAAAACACCAGCTCATATCTATCCTGAGTGGTATTTTTTATGGAGTTATGAAGTTCTAAGAGGTTTCTTCTTTGATATTGCAGGAATTGCTGCAATGGACATAGGACTTGCTGCATTTGGTTTTGCAAATGTTGCTTTTATGCTTATTCCTTTCTTGGATCGTGATCCTAGCGTTAAGCCAGCTCATAAACGTCCTCTTTTCAAGATTTGGTTTTGGGTAATGCTAGTAGATAT
>Ga0256845_1000730_pt1 | contig 29195 bp, 25 predicted proteins | sample RiftiametaG_FD_189101 | JGI IMG/M metagenome (GOLD analysis project Ga0256845, IMG submission 189101) | Tube worm associated microbial communities from hydrothermal vent at the East Pacific Rise, Pacific Ocean - Riftia | ecosystem: Host-associated > Annelida > Integument > Unclassified ...
ACTTCTTAATTCTCTGTTCCTAGAAAATTATAATGCTTCGAATAAAACAACATTTGAGTTTCAAAATCTTTTGGTTGTTTTACTGTTACTTTTAAGATATTCCCGTCAGCATCCATCAAAGGTTCTAATACAGGATTTACAAACCCACTATATGGTGCATCTTTAAACTGCTTATTTCTTTCTAATACTTCTTTGTGTAACGCTTGATCTACTTTTACTCCGTAACCTTCTACCAAAGCTTTGGCAGCATCAAAATCTCCTTCAGACTTTATACGTTGTGCTTCTTTTAATAAACGTCCAAAAATTTCACGAAGTTTCATATAATCGTTGATTTTAAAATAGGTTTTACCATTTTTCACTATCTTTTCAATTACATTGTCTTTTTTACCCTGTTCAAAAGCCCACGTAGAAACCCATTGACGATTTACCATATGATCTTCCTCTAAATCATCTCCTAATTTAATTCTGATTAATTGTGTCATCAATCCATTTCTAATATACCCGTCATAAGCAGCTCTCCCAATTTTTTTCCAATCTTTTACCAAGCCTAATTCTTGTATTTTCGAATCCATTAAATAGTATAAACCAACTAAATCTGCTCTACCTTCTTCCATTGTAGAAGCATAATTTTTTAAAGTTTCTTTGGGTTGCCCAATGCCTTTATTTATCAAGCCAGATGCATGCCCAATTACCTCATGTAAAGCCGTGTGTAGTTTATCTGCTTTTTGGCCAAACTCTTCTTCTAAAGCAATTTCTTCTTCAGAATATGCAAATTCTTTTAAACGCCCACTTCCTCCTGCATTTGCATATGCGCTAATGATATTTCCTAAAGAAACAGATTTAGATCCGTGTTGCTGACGAATCCAATTGTTATTTGGTAAATTTACTCCAATGGGTGTGCTTGGAGACGAGTCTCCAGCTTCTCCTGCCACATTTACTGTTTTGTACGAAACTCCAACTACATTTTTCTTTTTATGATTTTCCATTAATGGAGAATTATCTTCAAACCATTGTGCATTTTTAGACAATACTTCCATTTTACGAGACATATCAAAATCTTTAATTTGCACAACTGTTTCGTAAGAGCCTCTATATCCTTTTGGGTCATTATATACTTCTATAAAACCGTTAATCCAGTCAATATTTCCTTCAGTAGATGTTGCCCAAGCTACACAATACTTATCCCAAGTATCTAAACTTCCTGTTTTGTAATATGCTATTAACAAACCTAATGAGTTGGCTTGTTTTTCATTCTCTGCAACTTCTTTAGCTTTTTCTAGCCAACCAATAATTTGATCGATGGCTTTACCATACATTCCTTCAGATTTCCAAATTTTTTCTACCAATTTTCCATCAACTCTTACTAATTTCGAATTTAAACCAGCTTCTATTGGTTGCTCTTTCGTACCTTTATAAGCATTTTTGTAAAATTCTGTTACCTCTTTATCAGTAATATCTGGATCGTAAAAATTAATAGCAGAAGAAAGCACATTGTCAACTCCTCCTTTTTTATTTACCTTTTTATTATCGGCATCATTAAAAATTATTTCAATTATTTTTCTTGGTAAATCTGTTCTCGATTTTTTTAGCAATACATCTTCAAAATATTCTCTCGAAAATGCTGGTTTAATTTTGGCATTGGAGTAATGGTGATGAATTCCGTTAGAAAACCACACTCTTTTTAAATAGGTTTTAAAAGCTTTAAAATCGGCTGTTTTTTTATCACCACGAAAGCGATTGTTAATTCTTTCTAAGGCTTTTCTTATTTTTAAATTGTATCGGTAGTTTTGATCCCACATAATATCTCTACCTGCTAAACCTGCTTGTGTTAAAAAGTATACTAGTTTTTTCTCTTTTAAAGTCAATTCTTCAAATCCTGGTATTTTATAACGCAATACTTTTATATCTGCAAATTGCTCTACAAAATGATTAAAATCCCCATCTCTAGATGCTACTTTGTCTTCTTTTTTGTCAATGGCACAAGAGCTGATAAAAAATACAGCGATTAGTGTGTATAAAATTGTTTTTAATTTCATCTTTTATTATTTTATTTTGATTGATAAATGTACTAAAAAAGTATTGATAATCTATTAAACTTCATGGTATCTAAAACAATCTGTGGTGTGATCATTTACCATTCCTGTGGCTTGCATGTGTGCATATAAGACTGTTGCCCCTACAAATTTAAAACCACGTTTTTTTAAATCTTTAGAGATTTTGTCTGACAAAACTGTAGTTGCAGGAACATCTTCTCTTTTTACAAATTTGTTTTTAATAGGTTTTCCATTGGTAAAATTCCAAATATATTTAGAAAATGAATCAAATTCATTTTGAATTTCCATAAATGCTTTTGCGTTAGAAATAGTAGCTTTTATTTTTAATTTATTTCTGATGATCCCTACATCTTGTAACAAACTCTTATATTTCTTATCATCATATTTTGCTATTTTTTGATAATCGAAGTTGTCTAATGCTTTTCTAAAATTTTCTCGTTTGCGCAAAACGGTTATCCAACTTAAACCCGCTTGAAAGGTTTCGAGAATTAGAAATTCAAACAATTTTGCATCATTATATATAGGGACACCCCATTCCGTATCGTGATATTCTATATACAACGGATCTTTACCTACCCAAAAGCACCTACTTTTCATTGCCTATTTCTTTTAAAAACCGAAAATTAGTGTTAAAACAATAAATAAACTACAAAAACCAAAATAATTTTCGCAACTTTACTACGCTAAAGCTTCCTGATTATGAAATATTTAAGACATTTGTTACTTCTTTTTTCTGTTGGATTTGTTTTATGGTCTTGCAGTTCATCGCCTATAAAAAACAATACCAATCAAAAAGAAAAACCTGTTGTTATTGCGAATGATAGTTTAGAGTATGAAATTACTATTATTGATATCGGTTTTAATTCTTACTTAAACTCTATCGCAAAACCTATTGGTTATTACTCACAAAGTTATTTAGAAAATAAGAATATTTTTTATATTGCTGAATGGAATCATAGAGCTAGAAACCCACTACAATACAATGCTAATATTTATGAAAATGTAATAGAATATGAATCTAATATAGATTATGGATACGATGTAAATTACAAACTTTTTAATTATTTTGAATTTGCACAACGGAAATATAAAATGCGATTACGTTAAATTATCTTGCTTTTTTATTTTTTGATAAGACACAAAACTAAAATCGTATTTATTCTTCTCATCGGCTTTAAAATCTTCTCTAGAAACTTCTTTCCATATTTTTAGATCTATTTTTGGGAAGAAAACATCTGCCTCAAATTCTTGATGCACAATAGTAATATCTAAACGATCTGCTAGATTTTTCTCCATCGTTTGTTTGTAAACCTGAGCTCCACCAATAATAAAAACCTGATTGTCATCTTTAGCTATATCCAAAGCTTTTTCAATACTATACGCAACTTTACAACCTTCTTTTTTATAACGTTTATTTCTAGTAATAATTACTGTAGTTCTATTTGGCAAAGGCTTACCGATAGATTCAAATGTATTGCGTCCCATTAAAATATGATGCCCTGTGGTTACTTTTTTAAAGCGTTTTAAATCTGCTGGTAAATGCCATATTAAATTGTTATCTTTTCCTAAAGCATTATTTTTTGCAATGGCTGCTATAATTGTAATCATATTTTTCTTTTTTATACTTTTTTTGCTAATTCTAATAATTTCAACGTTGTTCTTACATTGCGGGAAGTAGCATTTACATGTAGCTTTTTCTCAAAACTCTTTATATTCATTTTTGAATGACTATAATACATATAAATTACATCATCTACAATGGTAAATTCATCACTTTCTGCTTTATTAACTTCTATAGATGTTTCTTTCGGAGTTTTATTTAAAAATGTAAAAGCCACCTTTTTCTCTCCGTCAATAGGATACGGATTATTCTCTATCGCTTTTTCCCACTCATCAACAGTTCTAATTAGTACAGGAGTCTCAAATCCAAAATTTGCTAAAATAGCATCTTTAATTTTTTGAGGAATTACTGATTTCTTTTCTTCGGATGTGAGAATAATATTTCCGCTTTGAATATAAGTTTGTACATTTTGAAAACCAATTTTTGACAACAAATTACGCAAATCTTGCATCAAAATTATATTTTTTCCTGACACATTGACTCCTCTTAAAAGGATGATATACGTTTTCATATTTTTAAGAAAAATCTCATTTATACAGCAACAATTCCTCGAATATGCGGATGTGGATTATAACCTACCAACTCAAAATCTTCAAAAGTAAAATCTTCTATATTTTTTATCTTCGGATTTATTTTCATCTTCGGCAAACCTCTTACTTCTCTCGATAATTGTAATTTAAATTGTTCTTGATGGTTGTTATAAATATGGGCATCGCCAAATGTATGTATAAATTCTCCTGCTTCATATCCGCAAACTTGCGCCATCATCATTGTAAACAACGCATAACTTGCAATATTAAAAGGCACTCCAAGAAAAATATCAGCGCTTCGTTGATACAACTGACACGATAGTTTTCCTTCTGCTACATAAAACTGAAAAAATGCATGACACGGTGGTAATGCTGCTTTTCCGTTGGCAACATTCTCTGAAAAAGACACCGATGTATCTGGCATTACACTTGGGTTCCACGCAGAAACTAACATCCTTCTACTATCAGGATTGGTTTTTAAAGTTTCAATCACATTTTGTAATTGATCAATATCATCACTATTCCAATTACGCCATTGATGTCCGTAAACAGGACCTAAATCTCCATTTTCATCTGCCCAATCATTCCAAATCCGAACGCCATTTTCTTGTAAATATTTAATATTTGTATCGCCTTTTATAAACCAAAGTAATTCATAAATAATCGACTTTAAGTGTAGTTTTTTGGTGGTTACCATCGGAAAACCTTTACTTAAATCAAATCGCATTTGATAGCCAAAAACACTTTTTGTACCTGTGCCTGTTCTATCCTCTTTTTTGTTTCCGTTTTTTAAAACGTGTTGTACTAAATCTAAATATTGTTTCATTAAAACTTGTTGAATTGTTTAGTTGTCCCCTCTTAAACGATTACACCTTTTCTATCCTATAATCATACCCGCAATTGTTGCTGACATCAGCGAAGCTATTGTACCTCCTAACAATGCTTTCATACCAAATTCTGATAAGGTTTTACGCTGCCCTGGGGCTAAAGAACCAATACCGCCAATTTGTATCCCTATAGATGCAAAATTTGCAAAACCACACAACATATACGTTGCCATAATTATTGATTTATTATAACTTAAATGTACCACATTTGCCATATCTTTTAATTCTGCTAATTGTATATATCCTACAAATTCACTTGCTACTAATTTAATCCCTAAAAGTTGTCCCATCAACGCCATATCATCTTTTGCTACACCAATTAGCCACATTAAGGGAGCAAAAGCATAGCCCAAAATTGCTTCTAAAGAAAAACTTTTATACGCTGTATTTTCTGCCATCCAAGAATTTAAAGTTGTAATGTCTCCAACCCAGCCTAAAATTCCGTTTATCATTGCAATAAATGCCACAAAAACCAACAACATTGCGCCTACATTTACAGCTAACTTTAATCCTTCTGTTGTTCCGTTAGCAATCGCATCTAAAATGTTTGTTCCTATTTTATCTGAGGATACTTTTACATCTGTATTAACTTCTTCTGTTTGAGGAAATAATATTTTAGAAATGATAATTGCTCCTGGAGCTGCCATTACAGATGCTGCTAATAAATGTTTTGCAAATTTTAATCGTAACACAGGGTCATCTCCACCTAAAAATCCGATATAGGCAGCTAACACAGCACCTGCAACGGTTGCCATACCTCCAATCATTACTAAAAGCATTTCAGATTTGTTCATTTTTTCTAAATATGCTTTGATTAATAAAGGAGCTTCTGTTTGTCCTAAAAATATATTTCCTGCTACTGATAAACTCTCTGCTCCTGATATTTTTAACACTTTCGATAATAATAATGCTAGTACTTTTACCAATTTCTGAATCAATCCTAAGTAAAATAAAACGGATGTCAATGCTGAGAAAAAGATAATGGTTGGTAGTACTTGAAAGGCAAAAATAAACCCGTACGAACTGATATTCATCATGCCTCCAAACAGGAACTCACTTCCTGCTCGCGTATAATCTAACACACTTACAAATAATCCGCCTACCGCTTCGAAACCTCTTTGTACAAACGGAACTTTTAATACTCCTATGGCTATTATTAATTGAAAAGCCAGCCCCAAACCAACTGTTTTCCAATCTATAGCTCTTCTATTGCTACTAAATAAAAATGTGATAAACAATAAAGAAATCACACCTAAAACTCCACGCCATAAAGTACTTATAGAAAACCCTTTGCTCTCAATTGCTTGGTCTATTTTTTTTGTTGGTTTTTCTACAACGATATCTATTATAGTTTTATCAACATTTACAGTTTCATCTAACGTTATTATAGTTTCTTCTATCTCTGTAGTTCTGACAATTACTGAATCTTTTTTTGATTCTGTATCTTGTGAAAACCCAATCATAGAAATCATTAAAAACAGTGTAAGAAGTAATTTTTTCATAAGTAAAAAGGTTCGTTAAGGTCTTCTGCTAATTTCATCTCTAATTTCAGCAGCTAATTCGTAGTTTTCGTTCACTACAGCTTCATTTAATTGTTCGTGTAATTCTTTTATTGATAGGTTAGAAAAATCTTTTTCATCACCTATAGCTTCCTCTATTTCAGCAACCAGCTCTTCTGCATTAAAATTATGTTCATTTTCTGCACCAAAACCTTCGTCATTTTTTAGAGATACACCTGCTTTGTCTAAAATAGTTTCGTAAGTAAAAATAGGGGCTTCAAAACGGACTGCAATTGCAATAGCATCCGAAGTTCTAGCATCAATTATTTCTTCTATTCCGTCTCGTTCGCATATCAAACTCGAAAAGAAAACACCATCTACCAACTTGTGGATAATGACTTGTTTTACGGTGATTAAAAACCGATCAGAAAATGTTTTGAATAAATCGTGTGTAAGGGGTCTTGGCGGACGAATCTCTTTCTCTAAAGCAATGGCAATAGATTGTGCTTCAAACGCACCAATTATAATAGGTAAAGTTCTTGTCCCCTCCATTTCACTCAACACTAATGCATAGGCACCACTTTGTGTCTGACTGTATGAAATTCCTTTAATTGTTAGTTTTATTAAACTCATATAGCTATCAACATAAAAAAAGCAATCGAAAATGATTCTTTTTTATTGGGGACAATTTACTAAAATTTATGGGTTGATTTCTGTTTTTTGGCAAAAAAAATCAGGATGTTACTTATGTGTAAAATCCTGACTAGTTATATTAAGAAATAATATTTTACGCTTGTTTAAACGCTTTTAATTTTTCTATTAATTTAGGTACAACTTCAAAAGCATCACCTACAATACCATAATCTGCTGCCTTAAAGAAAGGTGCTTCTGCATCAGTATTTATCACAACTTTTACTTTGGATGCATTTACGCCTGCCAAATGCTGGATAGCTCCAGAGATACCGATTGCAATATATAAATTCGCTGCAACTGGCTTACCAGTTTGCCCAACGTGTTCACTATGCGGACGCCAACCTAAATCAGACACTGGCTTAGAACAAGCGGTTGCTGCTCCTAAAACTTCGGCTAATTCTTCAATCATCCCCCAGTTTTCAGGTCCTTTTAAACCTCTACCTGCAGAAACTACAATATCTGCATCTGCAATCATTATTTTTCCTGATGCTTTTTCTACTTTTATAGATTTTACACCTAAATCAGCATCAGAAATAGACGCTTCAAAACTTTCTGTGCTTCCGCTAACGGTATTCTCATGAACTCCGTAAGAATTTTTAGCTAAGGTTATTACTTTTTTATCAGCAGAAATTACCGTGTTGCTAAATGCTTTGTTAGAAAATGCTTTTCTTTTTATTGTAAACGGACTTGTTTCGCTAGGTAATGCAACTACATTTGTTACATAACCTGCCTCTAATGATACTGCTACCATTGGCGCTATAAACAATCCGTTAATACTTGAATCAATCACTACAAGTTCCGCATTTTCTGCTTCAGCAACTTGTTTAATTATAGTAGTATATGCTTTTGCATTAAAACCTTGTAAGGCGTCATTTGATACCGTTACAATTTTTTCTGCTCCGTATGTATATAATTCAGAAACATTAGTTGCATTTATAGTTACAGCAACCATAGATGTTCCTAGTTGTTCTGCTACTTTTTTTCCATATGAAACTACTTCAAGAGCAGTTTTTTTAAATTTTCCTTCCGATGCATCGGCAAAAACTAAAACAGACATATTTTTTATTTTTTTGTATCGCTATGAAATAACCTTTCTCAACGACTTGGTTTTTAATTTAAATTACTTTTGCTTCGTTATGTAATAAGTTAATTAACTCATCCACATTATCTGCATCTACCATTTTACAAGCTCCTTTTGCAGCAAGTTTTTCAAATGATTTGATAGCTGTTTTAGCAGCAACATTAATTGGCTCTACAACAGTTAATGGTTTTTTACGTGCCATCATAATTCCACGCATATTTGGTATGCGTAAATCTTTTTCTTCTACAATTCCTTTTTGACCCGCAAGTACTAGTGGTAAATTGGTTGATAAAGTTTCATTTCCTCCATCAATTTCTCTTGATACTGTAGCTGATGTTCCGTCAACTTCTACTCCTATACATCCGTTTACAAAATTGTAATCTAATAAGGATGCCAACATTCCTGGAACCATTGCTCCGTTATAATCGATAGATTCTTTACCTGCTAATACCAAATCATATTCGCCATTTTTCACAACTTCTGCCAATTGTTTTGCAACTGAAAACCCATCAATAGCATCTGTATTTACTCGGATAGCGTTGTCTGCGCCGATTGCTAATGCTTTACGCAACGTAGGTTCTGAAGTAGCATTACCAACATTTATAACGGTTACAGTTGCTCCTTGTTTTTCTTTAAACCACATGGCACGCGTTAAACTAAACTCATCATACGGATTGATAACAAACTGTACTCCGTTTGTATCAAATTTAGTATCACCTTCTGTGAAATTAATTTTCGAAGTGGTATCAGGTACATGACTGATACATACTAATATTTTCATATATATTTATTTTATAAGAAACTTACATTTTTTATCGCCACGAAGTTACTGATAATTTTCGAAAAATACTATGCGCGCATAGTATTTTTTTTCATTCAAATTATAGAGAGTAATTATTCAATATTTCACTACTTTTGCTATTTGAAACAAATACCAATCAGTAAAATAATGAAAACGATTCAGTTTAGAGAAGCTATTTGCGAAGCAATGAGCGAAGAAATGCGTAGAGATGAAAGCATTTATTTAATGGGAGAGGAAGTTGCCGAATATAACGGAGCTTACAAAGCTAGTAAAGGAATGTTAGATGAATTTGGTGCTAAAAGAGTGATTGACACTCCGATTGCCGAATTAGGTTTTGCAGGTATTGCTATCGGTTCTGCCATGAACGGAAACAGACCGATTGTAGAATATATGACGTTTAACTTCTCATTAGTTGGTATTGATCAAATTATAAATAATGCGGCAAAAATCAGACAAATGTCTGGTGGTCAGTTTAATTGCCCAATTGTTTTTAGAGGACCAACAGGTTCTGCGGGACAATTAGGCGCAACACACTCACAAGCTTTTGAAAACTGGTTTGCAAATACACCTGGTTTAAAAGTAATTGTTCCTTCTAATCCGTATGATGCAAAAGGCTTATTAAAAGCAGCTATTAGAGATGATGATCCTGTTATTTTTATGGAATCTGAACAAATGTATGGTGATAAAATGGAAATTCCTGAAGGAGAATATATCATTCCGATTGGTGTAGCAGAAATTAAAAGAGAAGGTACCGATGTTACTATTGTTTCCTTCGGAAAAATTATCAAAGAAGCTTATAAAGCTGCGGATGAATTAGCGAAAGAAGATATTTCTGTAGAAATTATTGACTTGCGTACTGTTAGACCAATGGATCATGATGCCATTATTACATCCGTAAAGAAAACAAATAGATTGATTATTTTAGAAGAAGCGTGGCCTTTTGGGAGTGTTTCATCAGAAATTACTTACAGGGTTCAAAATGAGGCTTTTGATTATTTAGACGCGCCCATTAAAAGAATTACAACAGAAGATACGCCTGCTCCATACTCACCAGTTTTATTACAAGAATGGTTGCCAAATAGTAACGATGTTATAAAGGCGGTTAAAGAAGTTCTCTACCTATAATTGGGTATTGCATTGCATCAATAAAAATCTTTTCTTTACTGCTTTCATAAAAAGAGTACGCATTACATGAATAAAATAAAAGTTGCTATTTTTCTCGCATTTTTTAGTGTAGCATCCTATGCTCAACTAACCGTAAAAGGTGTTGTTTTAGATGAGAAAAACGAGCCATTACCTTATGTAAACATCATTCTTAAAAACTCTAAAAAAGGGACTTCTACCAATGAAAAAGGTGAGTTTTCTTTATCAACAAAAAAGAAAAGAGGTAGAATAGAAATTTCTTATTTAGGATTTACTTCTCAGTTAAGAAAATTTAATAAAAAAACACGATTCTTAACAATTATTTTAAAGGAAGATGCCAATCAATTAGATGAGGTTGTTTTAATTACGAAGCCTAAAAAGAGGTTGAAAAAGAAAGAAAATCCTGCTTATAAAATTTTAAAAGAAATTTGGACTCGGAAAAAGAAAAATGGATTACAGGCTGCAATTACATATCAATATAAAAAAAATCAAACTGTAGAAATAGGTTTGAATAACCTAGACACTATTTTTCTTAAAAACCTACTAAAAAAAGAGTACAAAAAAACGCTAGAAGAACTACCTTATAATGAAGATGGTGTTAATTTTTATATTCCTATTTATCTTTCTCAAAAAATAATCAATGTTTATGGTAATAACAAACTTGAAAAAATAAGAGAAGATATTGAGGCCGAAAAAAGCAATGGTATTCATAAAGAAGGATTTATTTTTGATAAAATGTCGAATACTTTTAATAATATTGATATTTACAAAAATAATATTCATTTCTTAAAGAAATCTTTTGTAAGTCCTATTTCTACTACAGGTTTTGAAACGTATGATTATGTTTTACACGATAGTACAATAGTAAATAACAGGAAATTATATAACATTTATTTTTTTCCTAGAAGAGATGGAGATTTGGCTTTTGAAGGAAATCTTTGGGTGGCAGATAAAATATTTTCTATTACAAAAATTAAGATGCGAGTTCATAAAGACATCAACCTTAATTTTGTACGATCTTTATCTTTTGAAAAAGAATTTTTTATTAAAAACGACAGTGTTTATTTGCCTAAAAAAGATAGTTATTCTGGAGATTTTACGCTGACTGATAAAGATGTTTTAAATAAAGGATTAACCATAAAAAAAACAAAAACATATGCTGATTATACTTTCAATAAAGTTTTAAAAGACAGTTTTTACAGTAACAAAATCATCCGATTTAAACCAAAACAGTTTTCTAAAAAAGAGATTTATTGGAATAAAACAAGCAATAGTTCTACAAATAAAGAAACCTATCAACTTATAATTAATTTAAAAAAGAAAAAGAAAATAAGTAGAATCACCAATACTTTAAACGCACTTTCTACTGGGTATTTTAACATTACTCCATCTTTTCAAGTAGGTCAATATTGGAACACTATTGTTAAAAATAGTGTAGAAGGCATCAAATTAAAACTAGGTTTTCGAACTTTTAAAAGTAATGAAGATAGGTTTCGTTTAAGTGGCTTTGTAGGTTACGGAACTAAAGATAAACGCTATAAATTTGGCTTAGAAACAAAATATATGCTCTCTTACAAGCCAAGAATTGCTATGGGAATTGCCTATCTTTATGATGTTGAGCAATTAGGAGGAAAGCTACTAAACACCAATGGACTGAACGCTAATGTTTTTGACCCGAATGCCTTATTTTCTAAAGGGAAAAACTTCTTTTTATCCTTTGTAAACAAAACTGCCCTTAAATTTGATATTGCCATTCATAAAAACCTACATATTGGCGCATCAATAGCACACAGCAGAATTCAAAGCGCTTCTCCTAAACATTTTTCTATAGATTATTTGAATAATGCAGGGAATATTGAATCAAAAGTAACCGACCTTAGTTCTGAAGTTTATATTGCTTACACACCAGGCAGATATGTATATGGTTTTGGTGTAGAACAACGGTTTGGAAAAAACTTATTTCCATCATTTGTTATCAATTATAAAAAAGGATATAAAGGTGTTTTAGGAAGTCAATTTTCATATGATAAAATACAGATAAAATACAGTCAGCCTATTTTATTAGGTAAATTAGGAAGATTAAAAACAACCATTGATGCTGGTAAAACATTTGGTAAAGTACCTATCGCATTATTAAGCCCGATTCCTGCAAATCAAACTTTTTGGATTACTCGTAGTACATTCTCTTTGATTAATTATTATGATTTTGTTACAGACACCTACATTGCTGGTCATTTCGACCATCATTTTGGAGGGTTGATTTTAAATAAAATTCCACTTATTAAAAAATTAAAACTCCGTAGTGTCTTAGTTTTTAAAACGGTGTATGGTACAATTTCTTCGGATAACATTGCTATTAATAAATCAAACATTACTTATGTTGCGCCAGATAATAAGCTGTATTATGAATATGGTTTTGGATTAGAAAATATTGGATACGGAAACATAAGACCCATTCGAGTAGATTTTCTTTGGAGAGGGAAACACACCAGTGTCAACGGATTGCCATCTCCTAAGTTTGCTATAAGAATTGGTATTGTTGCTGATTTTTAAACCTATTTCTTAACGTAAAACATATTCTTTTTCATTATTTTTGCATCCGCAGTTAAAAAAAGAAAAAAATGAGCACTACAAATAAAAAAACATTTGATGTTTTAATAGAAATACCAAAAGGAAGTAGAAATAAATACGAATACGACTTTGAATTAAAAAAAATACGTTTTGATAGAATGTTATTTTCATCAATGATGTATCCTGCAGATTATGGTTTTATTCCAGAAACTTTAGCTTTAGACGGAGATCCTTTAGACGTATTAGTTTTAGGGGCACAACCAACATTCCCTATGTGTGTTATGGAAGTAAAGCCGATTGGAGTTTTTCATATGGCAGATGAAAAAGGACCCGATGAAAAAGTAATTTGCGTACCTATTTCAGACCCTATTTGGAATGAATTAAACGATTTATCTGATGTAAACCCACATCTAGTGAAAGAAATAGAACACTTTTTTCAAGTATACAAAGATTTAGAAAAAAAACGTGTAGATGTTGGTGGTTGGGGAAATGCAAGTGAAGCTTTTGATATTGTTGAAAAATGTACAAATCGGTACGAAAATAGCGAACATAAAACCAATCGAAATTTTACGATTTAATAGCTTTTAACAACCTATTTATAAACCCTTTTAAATTAGATTTAGAAGGGTTTTTTATTTCCCTTTGATTTTGTTACTTTTGCAATCGTTCAAAAAACTAATTAAATTTAATTTATATATGGAATCAATGATGATTTACATGCCAATCGTAGCAGCCTTAATAGGTTTAGCTTATATGTTGGTAAAGAAGTCTTGGGTAATGAAACAAGACGCAGGAGACGGTAAAATGAAAGAAATTTCAGACCACATTTACGAAGGTGCTTTAGCTTTCTTAAATGCTGAATATCGTTTATTAGCAATATTTGTTGCTGTAGTGAGTGTTTTATTATTTATTGTTTCAACAGTTGTACCTTCAACACATTGGTTGATTGTAGTTGCTTTTATTTTAGGAGCATTTTTCTCTGCTTATGCAGGAAATATCGGTATGAAAATAGCGACTAAAACAAATGTTAGAACAACACAAGCTGCTCGTACAAGTTTACCACAAGCATTAAAAGTTTCTTTTGGTGGTGGAACTGTAATGGGATTAGGTGTTGCTGGTTTAGCCGTTTTAGGTTTAACTATGTTTTTTATTGCATTTTATTACTACTTTATGGATGGACCAACAGGAACATTTACAGTAGACAAAATGACGATCGTTTTAGAAACTTTAGCTGGTTTTTCTTTAGGAGCTGAATCAATTGCTTTATTTGCAAGAGTTGGTGGTGGTATTTATACCAAAGCAGCTGATGTTGGAGCAGATTTAGTTGGTAAAGTAGAAGCTGGTATTCCTGAAGATGATCCAAGAAATCCTGCTACAATTGCAGATAATGTAGGTGATAATGTAGGTGATGTTGCAGGAATGGGAGCAGATTTATTTGGTTCTTACGTTGCAACTGTATTGGCTGCCATGGTTTTAGGAAACTATATTATTAAAGATATGGGCGGAATAATCAATGACGCTTTTGGCGGAATAGGTCCAATCTTATTACCAATGTCTATTGCTGGTGCAGGAATTATTATTTCTTTATTAGGAACCATGTTAGTTGGTATCAAAAGTAATGAAGCTAAAGCAGACCAAGTAATGAGAGCTTTAAATAAAGGAAACTGGTTTGCTATTGGATTAGTAGCAGTTTCTAGTTATGTTTTAGTAACTTGGATGTTACCAGAAACTATGAAAATGCACTTCTTTGGTGAAGGTTTGGTTGATATTACTGCAATGCGTGTTTTTTATGCAACATTGGTTGGTTTAGTCGTTGGTGCTGTTATTTCATCAGTAACCGAATATTATACAGGATTAGGTAAAAAACCTATTTTAAATATTGTAGCAAAATCTGCTACTGGAGCAGGAACAAATATAATTGCAGGTTTAGGTACAGGAATGATTTCTACATTTCCAACAGTAATTTTATTTGCTGCTGCGATATGGTCTTCTTATGCTTTTGCAGGTTTTTATGGTGTTGCAATGGCAGCATCTGCTATGATGGCTACTACTGCAATGCAGTTAGCTATTGATGCTTTTGGACCAATTGCTGATAATGCTGGTGGAATTGCTGAAATGAGTGAACAAGATCCTATCGTTAGAGAACGTACAGATATTTTAGATACTGTTGGTAATACAACTGCTGCAACTGGTAAAGGTTTTGCTATTGCTTCGGCTGCATTAACTTCTTTAGCTTTATTTGCTGCTTATGTAACTTTTACTGGTATTGACGGAATTAACATTTTTAAAGCACCTGTTTTAGCAATGTTATTTATTGGAGGAATGGTTCCTGTAGTATTTTCTGCCTTAGCAATGAATGCTGTTGGTAAAGCTGCCATGGAAATGGTTTACGAGGTTAGACGTCAGTTTAAAGAAATTCCAGGAATTATGGAAGGGACTGGGAAACCAGAATACGATAAATGTGTAAAAATATCTACAGAAGCATCTCTAAGAGAAATGGTACTTCCTGGTTTATTAACTATTGGTTTTCCATTAGTAATTACTTTTGTTCCTATGATTTTCGGTATGGATAAATTAATGATTGCCGAAATGCTTGGTGGTTATATGGCTGGAGTTACCGTAAGTGGTGTGCTTTGGGCAATATTCCAAAACAATGCTGGTGGAGCTTGGGATAATGCAAAAAAATCTTTTGAAGCTGGTGTAATGATTAATGGTGAAATGACTTACAAAGGTTCTCCTGCTCACGAAGCGGCTATTACTGGAGACACTGTTGGAGATCCATTTAAAGACACTTCAGGACCCTCAATGAATATCTTAATTAAATTAACTTGTTTAATAGGATTGGTAATTGCACCGATTTTAGGAGGGCATTCTGAGAAACATGCCACAAATGAAATTAAAAAAGAAGTTCGTATAGAAGTTGCGACTACTGACAGTAATCTTGCACAAGCAACTATTACCACTACAACAAAAGATGGTAAAACAATTATGATTACTGAAACAGGAACTGCTAAAGAAATAGAAGCAAAAGCTAAAAAACTAACAAATAGCGATGTGTCTATCAACGTAACAAAAGATGAAAAAAAAGTAACTCAAACTGTTAAAGTAACAACAAAAAAATAGTTTTTAGTTAGATATATTTATAAAAAAAGCACCCAAATTGGGTGCTTTTTTTATGTATTTAATTAAGAATAATTACCCTATCGGACCTCCATTCATAATTTCTTTATTAGCATACTCTTCAAACTGAGAGAAGTTTTTTCTAAAAGAATTTGCTAGTTCAGTAGCTTTTACATCATATGCAGCCTTATCAGACCAAGTGTCTTTCGGGTTTAAAACTTCATTTGGCACATTATTACAGCTTGTTGGCATCATCAATCCAAAAATTGGGTGCTGTACAAACTCAACATTATCAAGCCTTCCTTCTAAAGCTTCTGTAATCATCGCTCTAGTATATTTCAGCTTCATTCTACTTCCTGTTCCATAAGAACCACCTGTCCATCCTGTATTAACCAACCAAACATTTACATTAGCTTCTTTCATTTTTTTACTCAACATTTCTGCATATTTTGTTGGATGTAATGGCATAAACGGTGCTCCGAAACAAGCAGAAAAACTTGGTAAAGGCTTGTCAATACCAGCTTCTGTACCTGCAACTTTTGCTGTGTAACCAGAAATAAAATGATATGCAGCTTGACCTGGAGTTAATTTAGAAATCGGAGGCAATACTCCAAAAGCATCTGCTGTTAAGAAAAATATATTCTTTGGATTTTCTCCAATAGACCCTTCTTGAATATTATCTATATGATAAATAGGATAACTAACTCGTGTATTTTGAGTGATAGACACATTCTCAAAATCTACATTTCCATTGGTGTCCATTACTACATTTTCAAGAATTGCTCCTTTTTTAATAGCATGATAAATTTCTGGTTCTTTCTCTTTTGTTAAGTCAATTACTTTTGCATAACATCCTCCTTCAAAATTAAAAACAGTGTTCTCATTTGTCCAACCATGTTCATCATCACCAATTAATTTTCTTGCTGGGTCTGCGGATAAAGTAGTTTTACCTGTACCAGACAATCCGAAGAAAATAGCAGTATCTCCTTCTTTACCAACATTGGCAGAACAATGCATTGGTAATGTATTTTTAAATACGGGTAAAATAAAATTTAAGGCAGAAAAAATACCTTTTTTAATTTCCCCTGTATAACCTGTACCACCAATTAAAGCAATTTTCTTTTCAAAATTTAAAATCGCAAAATTATGCTGACGCGTACCATCAACTTTTGCATCAGCCATAAAACCTGGTGCATTAATTACTGTCCATTCTGGTGTAAAATCTTTCAAATCTTCTTCCGAAGGACGTAAAAACATGTTATAAGCAAACATATTTGCCCAAGGATGCTCATTGACAACCCTAATATTTAAGTTGTAATTTTTATCTGCACAAACATAACTATCTCTTACAAAAAGTTCTTTTTCTGAAAGATAATCTACAACTTTGTCATATAATTTATCAAACTTATCAGCATCAAAAGGGATGTTGATATCTCCCCACCAAACTTTATCTTTAGTGATGTTGTCTTTTACAATAAACCGGTCTAACGGAGACCTTCCTGTAAATTCTCCTGTGTTAATAGCCAAAGCACCTGTAGATGATTCAACTCCTTGTCCTTTTTCAATAGTAATCTTGTGTAATTCATCAGAAGTTAAGTTGTAACGAACTGATGCATTTACAATTCCTAAGTTTTTTAACGAAATCGTTTTCGTAGTTTCCATTTTCTTAGATTTATTTTTAGTGTGTTAATTAATTGATATCAAAAATAATAAATATTTTAATAAATATTTCATCTAAATTACTTTTTATTAACTATTTACTGTTCATTACTTTTTAGAAATGAAATAGACATTAGTGCCCAACCAATAATAAGTAACAATCCGCCAAGTGGCGTTACAAACCAAATACTTTTTGCAGGCACTTTTACTATTTGAATGGCATAAATAGACCCTGAAAAAAATAAAATTCCTGTAAAGAAGAAATAACTAATTCTATTTTTTGCCTTTTCTGAAAAACCACGATAACTATTTACAAACAATAAAACAATTACATGATACATTTGATACCGAACTGCAGTTTCAAAACTATTTAACGCTTCTACTGATAACGATTCTTTTAATGCATGTGCACCAAAAGCGCCAAAAGTAACTGCTAAAAATCCTAGTACAGAAGCAATTGCTAAATTTTTATTCATTCTTTAATTTTTTATTTAATAAGAACCTTTTTTATCCGAAAATTGTACCTTCGCTATATCATACAAAAGTACAGTTTATAATGAGAAACATCTTAATTATCGGAGCAGGAAAATCTAGCTCATCACTTATAAAATATTTATTAGAAAAATCATCCGAAGAAAATTTACATATTACTATTGGGGATATTTCTTTAGATAACGCTAAAAAAATCATTAATAATCATGTAAATGCGAGCACTCTTTTGTTAGATATTTTTGATAAAACCCAACGAGAGAAAGCAATACAAAATGCTGATATTGTTATTTCTATGTTACCCGCTCGTTTTCATCTAGAAGTTGCCAAAGACTGTGTTACTTTTGGTAAACATCTAGTAACTGCATCTTATATTTCTAAAGAATTAAAAGCTTTGGATGCCGCTGTAAAAGAAAAAGGATTGGTCTTTATGAACGAAATTGGACTAGACCCAGGAATCGATCACATGAGTGCAATGCAAATTATTGATAGAATTAAAGATGAGGGAGCAGAAATTTTATTGTTTGAATCTTTTTGCGGCGGATTGGTAGCACCAGAAAGTGATGATAATTTATGGAATTATAAATTTACTTGGAATCCTAGAAATGTAGTTTTAGCAGGTCAAGGTGGTAGCGCAATGTTTATTCAAGAAGACACCTACAAATACATACCTTATCATAAATTATTTAGAAGAACGGAGTTTTTAGAAATCAATGGAAGTGGAAGATTTGAAGCCTATGCAAACCGAGATTCTTTAAAATACAGAAGCATTTACGGGCTAGACAATGTAGCAACCATGTACAGAGGAACCATTAGAAAAGTTGGCTTTTCTAGAGCTTGGAATGTTTTTGTGCAATTAGGAATGACAGATGATTCTTATACTTTTGAAGATTCAGAAAACATGAGTTACAGAGATTTTACCAACTCTTTTTTAGCCTACTCTCCAACCGATTCAGTAGAATTAAAGTTGCGCTCGTATCTAAAAATTGATCAAGATGATGTAATGTGGGACAAATTACTTGAATTAGATATTTTTAATCCGAAGAAAAAAGTGGAACTTAAAAATGCAACTCCTGCAAAAATCTTACAAAAAATCTTATTAGACAGTTGGACATTGCAAGAAAACGATAAAGATATGATTGTAATGCATCATAAATTCGGATACAAACATCAAGGAGAGAAACATCAAATTGAAAGTAGTATGATCATTAAAGGAGATGACCAAACCTACACTGCAATGGCAAAAACTGTTGGTTTACCCGTAGCAATTGCTACCCTAAAAATTCTAAATGGCGAGATAAAAACTCCAGGTGTACAGCTTCCTATTTCTAAAGAAGTATATAATCCTATTTTAAAAGAATTAGAAAATTACGGAATTATTTTTGAAGAAAAAAAAGTACCATTTTTAGGCTATAATCCTCAAAATGTAGCAGGATAGCTTCGATTACGCTCAGCTACCATAAAATTTTAATTGCTAAATAGTTTTGGCTACACTCAATACGAATCTTAATCAGTTTGAAGACTGATTCTTTCGATTTCGCTCAAGATAAACTAGCCGAAATCACATTTTTAAGTAGAAATCTTTTGTCAAATCAATATACTTATCTGTATATTGATGTCGCTCAATTTCTATAATCAATTCGGTTACCTCTAGTACTTTTTCTTGAAAAGAAAAAGTTAATAAAATTCTTTTTATTTCTGATGATGGAGTTCCTTTTACATTACACAATCTACTCATAAACAAGCCGTTTTTTAATGCAATAGCAACAAAATCAATTTGCTCTTTTTTAGGAATGATTACAGAAAATTGCCCGTTTTTAGAAAGAATTTTTGACACACCATCAAGTAATTCTTCAAAAGATAAAGAAGATGTAAATCGTGCTTTATTTCTCGCTTCACTTTCAGTTTGATACGCATCTCTATAAAAAGGCGGATTAGAAACTATCAAATCATAATTTTCATCCTCTCCTGCCATTTCATTTGCAAAATTCTGAAAAGTAGCATGGTAACAAAACAACCGATCTCCCCAATCAGATTCCTCAAAATTGGCTACCGTTTGTTCGTAAGCATTTTCATCAATTTCAACAGCATCAATAGTTTGTGCATCATTTCTTTGTGCTAACATTAATGCGATAACTCCTGTGCCAGAACCAATATCTAAAATGGAATTTGGATATCCTTCAACCGAACACCAAGCTCCAAGTAAAACAGCATCTGTACCCACTTTCATCGCAGTTTTATCTTGATGAATCGTAAATTCTTTAAATTTAAATGGCTTTGATTTGATAATTTTTAAGTTTACTGTATTCCTTGTGTAGACAAAAATCTTATTTTATAACAATGTAAATTCCTGCCTTCGCAGGAATAACAATTAAAAAATACGCACTAAATCGTATTTCAATTTTTCAATTAAAATCGCAGAAAGGAAGGGATTAACTTCGTTTTCCCTACAAAACTACGTTTTGAAAATAGAAACACTAAATATTTCAATTCAAGTAAACTTGATGTAATATTCAGTGTTTCTATTTATCCGCAGAGAGGAAGGGATTCGAACCCTCGATACAGTTACCCATATACACACTTTCCAGGCGTGCGCCTTCGACCACTCGGCCACCTCTCTATTATTTACTTCTCACTAAAAAAAACTACTCCAAATACATTTCTATCAACCCTTCTGGGGTTTCAACAAGTATTTGTTTATTTTCTCTATCAATTTTTTTAATAAATGCATCAATCATTGGAATAAAAATCTCTCTTTCTCCATTTTTAATTTCAAACAAAGGTTGAGCAGCTTTATCGTTAATGCTTTCTAAAACACCAACATTCCCATAATTTTTATCAACAATAGCAAACCCAATAACTTCATGAAAATAAAATTTATTTCCTGTTAATTTTGGTAATAAATCTAACGGTAAATAAATTCCTGATTTTAAAATAGCATCTGCATCTTGCTCACTCTCTATTCCTTCAAACCGAACACGCAATTGATTCCCTTTATGTAAGGAACTTTTTTTAATAAAAAATGGAATCAGATTATTGCCTAAATCGACAAAAATTGATTCCATTTCTTGGTACATTTCAGGCTCATCGGTATCTAATTTGATAACCACTTCACCTTTAAAACTATGTTTTCTAACGATTCTGCCTACATAAAAACAATCTTCTTTACGCATCTTATCTCGTTATAAAAATTTATGCTTCTTTTTTATCTTCAGCAGTAGTCTCTTTCGTTTCAGCTTCTGCTACAACTTCTTCAATAGTTTCAGTTACTTCAATAGCTTTTTCTTCAATAACCTCTTCTTCTACTACTACTTTTGCAGCTGCACGAGCTTCGTTTACTGCTTTTTCTGCTTCAAAAGCTTTTGTTTTAGCATCTGCAGTTGCTTTTGCTAAACCATCTTCTTTTGCAGTTACTTTTCCTGCTTTTTCATCTAACCAAGCAGTAAATTTAGTTGCTGCTTGCTCTTCAGTTAAAGCACCTTTTTTAACTCCACCTGCTAAATGATTTTTCAACATCACACCTTTGTAAGACAAAATTGCTCTTGCAGTATCTGTAGGTTGTGCTCCATTTTGTAACCATTCTACAGCTTTATCAATGTTTAAATCAATAATTGCTGGGTTTACATTTGGGTTGTAAGTACCTATTTTTTCTAAGTATTTACCATCTCTTTTTGCACGGGCATCGGCAGCAACAATCCAATAGAAAGGCTTTCCTTTTTTACCGTGTCTTTGTAATCTAATCTTTACAGACATAATTTGTTAATTTGTTAAGGTTCTCGACCTTGATTATTAATAATCTTACCATCTCGTAGTAAGTGGGCGCAAAAATACAAAACCTTTTGAAACTAAAAGGCTAAATTTTTAATATTTTTTAGGGCGTTCGAGCGGGCTTTCACTACTCGCTTTTTTTCGTTCCTCAAAAAGAGCTCAAACAAACCGTTCAATCCCTAACGCAGCTTACCGAAAGTGTATTATTTTTATAACCGAGTATAGTTCATAACTTATCACTTACACATTCCATAAAAAATCAATACTTTTACTTCACTAAAACTCATCAGAACAAACCCACTTTATGTACTTAATTTTTGACACCGAAACCACAGGTTTACCCAAAAGTTGGAATGCCCCAATGACCGATACCAACAACTGGCCAAGGTGTGTACAAATTGCGTGGCAATTGCACGATGAATTAGGAAACCTTATTGAACACAACGATTTTTTAATTCAACCAAACGATTATAATATTCCGTATGACGCAGAACGTATTCACGGAATTTCTACCGAATTGGCAAAAGAACAAGGAATTCCTTTATCCGAAGGATTGCAACTATTCAATGAGGCTTTAGAGAAAACCACCTTTATTGTCGGTCAGAATTTAGAGTTCGACATTAATATTATGGGATGTGAATTTCATAGAATGGGTGTAGAAAACAACTTAACGGAGTTGCCAATTTTAGACACTTGTACCGAAAAAACAGCACAATTATGCCAACTCCCTGGTGGTAGATACGGTAAATTTAAATTACCAACATTAACCGAATTACACCATCATTTATTTGGTACTGGTTTTGGTGAAGCACACAACGCAACTGCCGATGTAGAAGCAACAACACGTTGTTTTTTAGAATTAATCCGCCTTAGAGAATACACTGAAGAACAGTTAGATGTTGTCCCAGATTTCTTTGAAAAATACGCTAAAGAAAACCCTAAACCAATTGAAGTAATTGGTTTAAAACACATCAACCTTAAGCAAGAAAGCGAAAAAATCCGCAAGCGGTTAGCTTCTCAAAAAGAAGTAAAAGCTACAAAAACCACTAGCGAAGGGTTGGCCTCTTTAAAAAATATACATTTTTCTCACTTACACAACCATACACAATTTTCTGTATTACAATCTACCATACAGATTAGCAACCTTATAAAAACGACTGCTTCTAATAAGATGCCTGCCGTAGCAATGACCGATTCTGGAAATATGATGGGTGCATTTCATTTTGTACAAGCCGCATTAAATCATAATAAAGGTGTTGAAATTGCCAATAAAGAAGCCCTAGAAAAAGGTGAAGAACCAACAGAAACCATTGTAAAACCAATTGTAGGTTGTGCATTTAATGTTTGCGAAGATCATCTAAATAAAAAACAAAAAGACAACGGTTATCAAATTGTTTTGTTAGCAAAAAACAAAAAAGGCTATCATAATTTAGCAAAAATGTCTTCCATTGCTTTTGTTGATGGTTTTTATTATGTGCCAAGAATCGATAAAAAAATTATTGAGCAGTACAAAGAAGATATTATTGTTTTAACAGGAAATTTATACGGAGAAATTCCGAATAAAATCTTAAATATTGGCGAAAAACAAGCCGAAGAAGCACTTGTTTGGTGGAAAAACACTTTTCAAGACGATTTGTATATCGAAGTAATGCGCCACGGACAACAGGATGAAGATGTGGTAAATGAAACATTGCTACAATTTGCTAAAAAACATCAGGTAAAAGTAGTAGCCTCTAACAATACCTTTTATTTAGAAAAAAAAGATGCCAATGCTCACGATATTTTATTATGCGTAAAAGACGGTGAGAAACAAGCGACTCCTAAAGGAAAGGGAAGAGGATATCGTTACGGTTTAGAGAATGAGGAGTACTACTTTAAATCATCCGAAGAGATGAAAAAACTCTTTATTGATTTACCCGAAGCTATTATCAATATTCAAGAAATTGTAGATAAAGTAGAAATTTTCACACTCGCTAGAGACGTCTTATTACCTGCTTTTGATATTCCAAAAGAATTTCAAGATAAAGCAGATATTGCTGACAAAGGCAAACGTGGAGAGAATAATTATCTCCGCCACTTAACCTATGAAGGTGCAAAATTACGCTATCCAGAAATTACAGAAAGTATTAGAGAGCGTTTAGACTTTGAGTTAGAAGTCATTGAAAACACAGGCTATCCTGGGTATTTTTTAATTGTTGAAGATTTTATTAGAGAAGCCCGTAAGATGGATGTTTCGGTAGGACCTGGGCGTGGGTCTGCAGCAGGATCTGTAGTGGCATATTGTCTAAAAATAACCAATATAGATCCCATTAAATATGATTTACTTTTTGAGCGTTTCTTAAATCCAGAACGGGTTTCTATGCCAGATATTGATATCGATTTTGATGATGAAGGACGTGGTAGAGTAATGGATTATGTGATTGATAAGTACGGTAAAAATCAAGTTGCACAGATTATTACTTACGGAACTATGGCAGCAAAATCATCGATTAGAGATACTGCCAGAGTTTTAGATTTACCACTCTATGATGCCGATAGAATTGCCAAATTAATTCCGGGAATGAAACTGAAGAAGATGTTTTCTTTAGATGATAAGACACTAAAATCAAAACTACGTCCTGAAGAATTTGAAATGGTTAACGAGCTGAAAAGAATTTCTGAAGGCATTGGTATTGAAGCAGAAACCATAAATAAGGCACGGGTTTTAGAAGGTTCTGTTCGAAACGTTGGTACACACGCTTGTGGTGTAATTATTACTCCGAATGATATTACCAACTACGTTCCTGTAGCGTTGGCAAAAGATTCTGACATGTACGTTACTCAGTTTGATAATGCTGTGGTAGAAAATGCAGGTTTACTAAAAATGGATTTTCTAGGCTTAAAAACCTTGACACTTATTAAAGATACGGTAAAAATTGTAAAAGCCATTCACGGTGTTGAATTAGATCCTGAAAACTTTCTTATAGATGATACAAAAACGTACGAACTTTTTCAAAGAGGAGAAACTGTTGGTATTTTTCAGTATGAATCCGCAGGAATGCAAAAATATATGCGAGAGCTAAAACCAACTGTTTTTGCAGATTTAATTGCAATGAATGCTCTGTACAGACCTGGACCTATTGAATATATCCCTGCATTTATCCGAAGAAAACACGGTACAGAAAATATTGAATACGATTTACCTGCTATGGAAGAGTATTTGAAAGAAACCTACGGAATTACAGTATATCAAGAGCAAGTAATGTTGCTTTCTCAAAAATTGGCAGATTTTACCAAAGGTGAAGCAGATGTTTTGCGTAAAGCAATGGGAAAAAAACAGATTGCAGTATTGGCTAAAATGAAGCCGAAATTTATTAAACAAGCGGGGGAAAACGGGCACGATGAAAAAAAATTAGAAAAAATATGGAAGGATTGGGAAGCATTTGCATCCTATGCTTTTAACAAATCTCACTCTACTTGTTATGCGTGGATTGCTTACCAAACGGCGTATTTAAAAGCGCATTATCCTGCGGAATATATGGCGTCTGTGTTGTCTAATAATATGAAAGACATTAAACAGGTTTCCTTTTTTATGGAAGAATGCAAACGTGCCGGAATTACCGTTTTAGGTCCTGATATTAACGAATCTTACTTAAAGTTTTCGGTAAATAAAGAAGGTGCTATTCGATTTGGTATGGCAGCAATTAAAGGAGTGGGAGCATCCGCAGTAAAAGCAATTATCAAAGAACGAAAAGAGAACGGAAATTACGTTTCAATTTTTGATGTTGCCAAACGGGTAGATTTGCGTGCTGCTAACAAAAAATCGTTCGATGGGTTGGCATTAGCAGGAGGTTTTGACTCCTTTATCAACACACATAGAGCGCAATATTATGCATTAGACGAAAAAGAATTGACCTTTTTAGAAAAAGCGATAAAATACGGACATAAATTTCAGGAAAACGCCAATTCTGCACAAGTTTCATTGTTCGGAGAAGCTTCTGATATTCAGTTACCAGAACCCGAAATTCCGCCTTGTGAAACTTGGGGAACAATGGAATTACTTGCCAAAGAAAAAGAAGTTGTAGGGATGTATATTTCTGCACATCCACTAGATGATTTTAAAAATGAATTGCAATTTTGTAATACAGATTTGTCTGTTTTTAAAGAGGAATTAAAAAAATATGTGGGGGTAACTTTATCATTTGCGGGTATTGTAACAGATGTACAGCACCGAGTTTCTAAAGCTGGGAAAGGTTGGGGAATGTTTACTGTAGAAGATTATAGTGACAGTCATGAATTCAGGATTTTTGGAGAGGATTACTTGAAATTTAGACATTTTTTAGTCCCAAATTCCTTTTTATTTATCAAATCGACCATTAAACCAGGTTGGACAAATAAAGAAGGTGTTACGAGTGATCCTCGTTTGCAATTTACTGATTTCAAATTGCTGCACGATGTGATGGATATACTCTGTAAAAAATTGACAATTAAAATTCCGTCAAATAAAATTGACGAAAAATCAATTCAGCTTTTAGAAAAAATAGTAAAGACAGAAGTAGGAAAACAACAACTATTCTTTACCATTTGGGATGCCAAAGAAAAAATAGAATTGAATGTGCCTAGTAGAAATACCAAAGTAAAAATAACTAACGAATTACTAAAAACTTTAGAAGATAATTTTATTGATTTTAAGTTGAATTAGTTTTTTAAATCATACTACATATCTAAATTTATCATCCTTCAAAGAGTTTCAAACCCTTTGAGGGATGATTTTCTTTAAAAAAGAAAAATTACCGACACTTTTTGTCGGAACTAATTTTTATATTTGGTAAAAATCATACTTCTGATGAAAACTAAAGGAAAAATTGTTATTCTAAAAAGAATTGTTGATAGCCCTTTTGCTGTTAGCAAAAGTAGTTTACTACAACTTTTAGAAAATGAAGATATTTATATTTCTACAAGAACACTAGAACGTTATCTAAAAGAACTTTCAGATTCTTTTTTTATAGAGTATTCAAAAGAACAAAAAGGCTACATTAAAAATTCTTTCATTGATAAAGAAGAACTTTCTTTGTTTATACAATTATTGAATGTAAAAATTATTACATCTTCTATTTTAAAAAACAATTATAAAAAATTAATTTATCATAGTTCTCGCCACATATTTAAAGGGTTAGAACATTTACACCCACTTTTAGAGTGTATTGACAAAAAAAGAATGGTTAGTTTTCAATACAAAACACAATACAAGGACTTAAATAATAGAAACGTTATACCACAATTTATAAAAGAATATCAAAATAGATGGTATTTAATTGGTTTAGATATTGATAAAGAAAATGCCGTAAGAACTTTTGGTTTAGACAGGATTTCTAGCATTAAAAAAGGAGTAAAAATTACTTTAAAGAATTTAGATAATAACAGTTCTATATTTGAAAATATGATTGGTGTAGATACAAGACCCTCAAATAATACATACAATTATCCAATAGAAGTTATCTTAAAAGCAACTTCTCCATTACCAAATTATTTAAAATCTTTACCGATACATTCTTCTCAAAAAATGATAAAAGAAACAGATGGGTACACATTGTTTTCTCTTAAGATTTTTATAAATTACGAATTTAAACAACATATTTATATGTACTCTCCATTTATTCAAGTCGTTGAGCCAAAATGGTTAGTAGACCAAATTAAAGAGGATTTAAAAACAGCTCTAAACCTTTATAAAAAATAGTATTAACTTTATAAACCAAAATTATGAAAAATTACAAATGCGATAAATGTGATACACTAATTCAAAAAAACAATACACCTTCTTCAATTGGATGCCCAAACGGCGGGAATCATAGATGGAGAAATTTAAGCAATGTTGGAGACCGTAATTATCAATGTAAAAAATGTTCAATACTTATTAAAAGCGATTCTTTACCAACATCTTTAGGGTGTTCAAGTGGAGGAAATCATAGCTGGTCTAAATTATGAAAAAAATTAAGCATAAAAGTAATAATCGTTTCTTAAAAAAAGACAATCCTGCTACTATTGGTTATCAGTTGAGAAAGATTTTTGAGGGATTAGATTTTAAGAATAAATCAAATAGAGAAAACAATGAATAATTTAATAAAAATTGAAACATTATTAAATGAAATAAAATCAAAAATTGATGCTCATAATGATTTTAAAAAAGAATACAACAAACAATTAGCTTTTGATTTTAGTCTATTCAACTTCTTTAACATAGGAGAAAATAAAGTAAGTCAAATTTTAACTTATTTTTTAGACCAAAAACAAAATCACGGACAAGGAAATATTTTTTTAAATGAATTTATTAAGCAATTTAATCGTGAAAAAATTGACATATCAAGCTCAGAGGTTTATTGTGAAAAAGTGATAACAAATAACAGACGAATTGATATTTATATTAAAACTGAAGAATTAATAATTGCAATTGAAAATAAAATTTGGGCAGATGACCAGACTAATCAATTAGAAGATTACGCCACTTATTTAGAAGAAAAAACAAATGGCAAATTCTTATTACTATACCTAAACCCTTATGGTTCAGAACCAACCGAAAAAAGTATTTCTAATAATTTTAAAGAGCAATTGAAAAAAAAAGAACAATTCAAAATTATTAGCTACGAATACGATATCATAAACTTAATAAATAAATGGCTAGTAATTTGTGAAGCAGATAATGTCACTTCCTTTCTAAAGGAATTTAAAAAATATCTAGAAATTAAATTTCTCAAAAAAAACACTCTAAATATGTCTAAAAAATTAAAAGAAATAATTTATCAAAACGAAGAAACAGTAGAAGTTTTAATTAATGCTTACAGGAAAATAGAAAGAGAAAATATTGAAAAATTAAATCAAATCTGGGATGCATTAGATGCATTAAAAGAAGAAACACGCGGAGTAATTAACGTAGATTTAAAATTAAGCGATAAGCCTCCACATACTGCAAATAGAAAAAAAGTCTTTTGGTATTCAGTTTCAAAAGGAAACAATACAATAGTTTTTGAATTTGTCCAAAAAGAAATCCACCTATACTCAATGTACTACCTACGTAATGGATCTGATAAAAAATTCAAAGAAATAGCAATAAAAGTCATTAATTTAGACAAACAAACAAAACTTAATTCTAAAGAAAGCGTAAGTGAGTTAGTTACACAGGGCAAACTCATACTTTTATTTTTAACACCTTTAGCAAATACTGATTATCCCAACCTGCTTTTAGTCTTTTCCCTTTAATTCCTTGCTTCTCCGTTTTTTCATTTTTCAATAGATTTAAAGCAA
>Ga0256845_1000731_pt1 | contig 29142 bp, 34 predicted proteins | sample RiftiametaG_FD_189101 | JGI IMG/M metagenome (GOLD analysis project Ga0256845, IMG submission 189101) | Tube worm associated microbial communities from hydrothermal vent at the East Pacific Rise, Pacific Ocean - Riftia | ecosystem: Host-associated > Annelida > Integument > Unclassified ...
TGAAGCACAAAAAATGTTTATAGATGTTGAGTTTGAGCAAATAGATAACACCAAACAGTTTTTAGATAAAATATTTAAACAATAATTAATGAAGAAGTTGAAATTTCCATCGGCGCAAACGGTATTATTAATTATTGCTGCTATTATAGCCTTACTAACTTGGGTTATTCCTTCGGGGAAGTTTGATACGTTAGCTTATAATAAAGAAGTCAATAATTTTACTATAATGAGTCAAGGTGAATCAACTGTAATAGAAGCTTCACAAGCATCGTTAAATCAACTTCAAATTAAAATTCCTTTAGAAAAATTTACCAATGGTGATATTTGGAAACCTATTAGTATTCCTAACACTTATAAAGAAGTAAAAGCAAATTCGCAAGGTGTAAAAGAGTTTATAGAATCACCAATTAAAGGTATTATTGAAGCGGCAGATATTATTATTTTAGTGCTTTTTATTGGTGGACTTATTGGTATTGTAAATAGAACTGGTGCTTTTGAAGGTGGCATTTCTTGGTTGTCTAAAGCTCTTGAAGGAAGAGAATTTCTATTAATTATTATTGTCACTTTTTTGGTAGCAATTGGAGGAACAACATTTGGACTTGCTGAAGAAACTATCGCGTTTTATCCCATACTTATTCCTGTGTTTATTGCTGCAAAATATGATGCTATTGTTGGGCTAGCATCCATTTATATTGGATCTTCTATTGGTACAATGGCATCAACTGTAAACCCTTTTAGTGTTATTATTGCTTCGGATGCAGCAGGAATTAATTGGACAACAGGACTTTATGGAAGATTGTTAATGCTAGTAATTTCTACTACTATTTGTATTATTTATATTATTCGATATGCTCAAAAAGTGAAAAACGATCCTTCAAAATCTATAATTTATAGTCAAAAAGAAGAAATTGAAAGTATGTTTTCTATGTTGAAAACTAATTCATCTCAAAAATTAACAACCAAATTAAAGTTAGTTTTATTAGTGTTTTTGTTGTGTTTTGTAGTTATGATTTATGGTGTTTCCATAAAAGGTTGGTGGTTTTTAGAAATGACAACCACGTTTTTTGTTGGTGCTATTTTAATTGGAATTATTGCAAGAATGAATGAATCTGAGTTTGTAGACCAATTTGTAAAAGGCGCAATGGATTTATTAGGTGTTGCCTTTATAATTGGTATTGCAAGAGGTGTAACTATTTTAATGAATGATGGCTTAATAAGTGATACGCTACTTTATTATTCTAGTAACTTAACAAACGGTATGAATAAAGGTTTGTTTGCAAATACTATGACATTTATTTATGCTTGTTTATCATTTTTTATTCCATCTTCTTCAGGTATGGCAGTATTAACAATGCCAATAATGTCACCACTTGCCGATGGTGTTGGTGTTGGTAGAGAAGTGGTTGTAAATGCATATCAATACGGAATGGGATTGTTTAATTTTATAAACCCAACAGGATTAATTTTAGCATCATTAGCTATAGTAAAAGTTGGTTTTAACAAGTGGTTAAAATTTGTAATGCCGTTAGTAATAATACTCACTATTGTTACTATTGTGTTTATGACGATTTCGGTGTATATATAGATATTGAATTTTAAATAAACCTACCGAGTAAATTAGGCTTACCTTTGCACTCAATAAAAGAATGACACTAAAAATTAGAGGGTCATTTTAAATGCCAATTATTGGCCCAAATCATTTTTATGTCATTTAATTCATTAGGTTTATCTGATGCTTTATTAAAAGCAGTCAGCAAACAAGGCTATACAACGCCATCTCCAATACAACAAAAAGCAATTCCTTTAATTTTAGAAGGTAAAGATGTATTAGCATCTGCACAAACAGGAACAGGTAAAACAGCAGGTTTTACATTACCACTACTACATTTGCTTTCTGAAAATCCAAAACAAAAATTCAGCCCCATTCGTGCATTAATTTTAACGCCAACACGAGAGTTAGCTGCACAAGTACATAACAATGTAAAGCAGTATAGCGAGTTTTTAGGAATAAGAAGTGCTGTTATTTTTGGAGGTGTTAATCAGAAACCACAAGTTGCAACAATTAGAAATGGTGTAGATGTTTTAATTGCAACTCCAGGACGTTTATTAGATTTACAAAATCAAGGCTTATTGTCATTAAAACGTATAGAGATTTTTGTTTTAGATGAAGCCGATAGAATGTTGGATATGGGTTTTTTACGTGATATTGAGCGCGTAATAAACATGATGCCTGCAAAACGACAAAATTTGATGTTTTCGGCTACGTTTTCAAAAGACATTAGGAAATTAGCTCAAGGAATTTTGCATCATCCAGTATCGGTTGAAGTAGCAAGAGAGAACTCAACGGTTGATGCAATAAGTCAAAAAGTATATCGTGTTGCAAAAGGATTAAAAGCAGGCTTAATAATTAAGTTAATTTCTGATGGTAATTGGAAACAAGTTTTAGTATTTACCAGAACAAAACATGGTGCGAATAATTTGTGCAAAAAAATGGTGAGTGCAGGAATTTCTGCTGCAGCAATTCATGGTAATAAAAGTCAAGGTGCGCGTACAAAAGCATTAGCAGGTTTTAAAAACGGGCGCGTTCGTGTGTTAGTTGCTACAGACATTGCTGCTCGTGGATTAGATATTCCATTATTACCTCATGTTATAAATTTTGAATTGCCCAACATTTCTGAAGATTATGTACACAGAATTGGTAGAACAGGTAGAGCAGGAGCAAGTGGAGAAGCACTTTCGTTAGTAAGTGCAGATGAAACGACATATTTACGAGATATTGAAAAATTAGTAGGATTAAAAATACCTGTTGAAATTGTTGAAGGTTTTGAGCCAGATCCAAATGCATCAACAGCTCCAATAAAACAAGGTCAAGGCGGGAGAAATAGAAGAAATAATAATTCTAGAAATTCGAATGCATCAAGAAATAATTCTAATAAAGGTAATTCTTCAAGACGACCAAGTCGTAACAGTAATAGACGTTAAAACAATAATATAAATTAATATTGAATGTCATTGCGAATCGTTTTTACGATGTGGTAATCTTTTGAATTTAGATATTAAGTATGACAAAAGAATTAAAAGATAAAATAATTGAAGTTTGTAATAAAAAAATTCAGCAAAAAGGCACAAATGTAGGCTTGTCTTTTTATGCATTTTTTGCTAACAAAAATGATAATCCAGAACTATTGATAGAAGCTGCAATATGGTGGATAAAAACACATCAACTTAATCATTTTGAAAAAGCAGTGAAAATTAAAAAGTTAGTAAGTTAGTATTATGTCACCTCGAGCGCAGTCGAGAGGTCATTAAATAAAAAAGCACTTAAAAGGTCTCGACTGCGCTCGACCAGACAAAACGATGTCGCAAATCAATAACCCACTTCATGGTGTTAAATTAGAACAAATTGTAACTGAATTGGAAGCGCATTATGGTTGGGAATATTTAGGTTATAACATTAATGTTCGTTGTTTTACTCACAATCCATCAGTAAAATCGAGTTTAAAATTTTTACGCAGAACACCTTGGGCAAGGACTAAAGTTGAGACTATGTATTTACAAATGTTGAAGAATAAAAATCAATGATTTTTTTGAGGTTCGTTTTTTTTTTTTTTGATAAAGTCAAGTTTGAATTACTGTATGTGTTTTAATCCTTCATAAATTGTAATGCCTACAGCATTTGCAAGGTTTAAACTTCTAATATGTTCGCTATATAATGGGATTTTATAAAGTAAATTTGGGTGTTTTTCTAAAATAGATTTTGGTAGTCCAACAGATTCTTTTCCGAAGACTAAAAACATATTGTCTTCAAATGGAATGTCCCAATGATTTTTTGTGCCATGACTGGATAAAAACACCATATTTTCATTTGAATTCTTATTGAAAAACTCTTCAACATTTTCATAAATAATCACATCTAAATGTTTCCAATAATCTAATCCAGCACGTTTTAATCTAGAGTCATTAATTTCAAAACTAAATGGTTTTACTAAATGTAATTTTGAACCTGAACCTAGCGTTAAACGACCAATATTTCCAGTATTGTTTGGTATTTCGGGTTCTATAAGTACAATGTTTAATGGCATATGTTAGTGTTTCTATTTTTTAGTAAAACTACAAAAAGTAAAATATTGAATGGTGTTAAAAGGTGTTTTGTGTTTAATAGTTTTGCAGTTTAGTTTTTTAAAGGCATGCTTGAATTTGTCAATCAAAGTTGTTTTAGAATATTGTTTTATTTCTATTCCACTACACTTTTGGGGCCCCTTCCATCGAAAATGTTCCAATAATTAAATAGCCATTTTGAGTAATACTATTTTGTGTAGAATTAACGTAATTATTTATTTCAGTTTCTTTAGTTAAAAAGTGAAATGCCGCTCTATCATGCCAAAGGTCATAGTTTTCAGTTGGATTAAAATTTGATGCATCGGCAACAATCCATTTTACGTTTTCATTTTGTTTTTGTAGACGTTGTTTTGCTCTTTCAATTGCTTTTTTAGAAATATCTAAAACAGTAATGTTCGTGTAGCCTAAATCTAATAAATTATCAACTAAAAAACTGTCACCTCCACCAATATCAATGATATTTGATGATTTTGGTAAATTTAATTCTTTAATGAATTGTAATGAAGTTTCAGGTTTTGGTTGATACCAACTTACGTCATTTATTGCTTTTGTATTATAAATGTTTTCCCAATGTTTTTTTCTGTTTAAATTATTCATTAGCTAATAATTTGTTTTACAAATACATCAATTTTATTGACACCATTATTGGTGACATGTTTTACAAATGCAGAACCAATAATAGCTCCTTTTGCATATTGCGTTGCTTGTGTAAACGTTTCGTTATTACTAATGCCAAAACCTATAATTTGCGGGCTTTTAAGATTCATGCTATCAATACGTTTAAAGTAGTTAGTTTGTTCGTCGCCAAAACTTGATTGACTTCCCGTAACACTTGCGCTACTTACCATGTAAATAAATCCGTTTGAAATTGAATCGATAAAGTTAATGCGTTCAATACTTGTTTGTGGTGTTATTAAAAACACGTTTATTAGTCCGTGTTTTTCAAAAATAGCTTTGTATTTTTCATGATATACATCAACTGGTAAATCGGGAATAATTAAACCGTCAATTCCAATCTGTTGACATTTTTGACAGAAAGCTTTAACGCCATATTGAAATATGGGGTTAAAATATCCCATTATGATTAATGGAATAGTTATCGTTTTACGAATGTCTTTAATTTGATCAAAAAGTACTTCGGAAGTCATCCCGTTTTTTAAAGCTTGTGTTGAACTTGCTTGAATGGTTGGTCCATCGGCAAGTGGGTCGCTAAATGGCAATCCAATTTCAATCATGTCGACACCATTTTTTTCTAAATTTTGAATGATAGTAACGGTATCATCAATACTTGGATATCCTGCTGTAAAGTAGATAGATAGTAATTTTTTATTTTCTTGTAATTTTTGATTTATTCTATTCATTGAAAACGTTTTTTGCGTTAGGGATTGTAGCGGCATCCTTTTTTGCCATTAAAGGCAAAAAAGATATAGCGGAAAGCCCGACCCTTGTGGTAACGCCCATAATTTATATTTTGAAATAATCGATATAATTTTCTAAATCTTTATCGCCACGACCTGATAAACTTACAACAATAATGTCGTTTGGTTTAAAAGTTCTTTGCTCGAAAATTGCAAGTGCATGCGAACTTTCGATTGCGGGAATAATACCTTCTAGCTTGCATAATTCCAAACCAGCTGTCATTGCTTCATCGTCTGTAATAGCCATGAATTCTGCACGACCTGTTTTGCTTAAATGTGCATGCATTGGACCAACTCCTGGATAATCTAATCCTGCCGAAATGGAATAAGGTTCGGTAATTTGTCCGTCGTTAGTTTGCATTAACATGGTTTTGCAACCGTGGATAATGCCTACTTTTCCTAAAACTGAAGTTGCAGCACTTTTACCAGAATCAACACCTAAACCAGCAGCTTCAACCGCAATAAGTTTAACATTTTCTTCATGTAAAAAATGATAATAGGTTCCTGCGGCATTACTTCCGCCACCTATACAAGCCACCACGTAATCAGGGTTTTCGCGACCTTCATGTTCTTTTAATTGCCATTTTATTTCTTCTGAAATGATAGACTGAAACTTGGTTACCATATCTGGATATGGATGTGGTCCAATGGCTGAACCGATAATATAATGTGTGTTGACAGGATTGTTAATCCAATCGCGAATCGCTTCATTTGTAGCGTCTTTTAAAGTGCGACTTCCTGATAAAGCTGGTACAACCGTTGCGCCTAACATTTTCATCCTAGCAACGTTAGGTGCTTGACGAGCAATATCTATTTCGCCCATATATACGATGCATTCTAATCCCATTAAAGCACAAACCGTTGCTGTGGCAACACCGTGTTGTCCTGCGCCAGTTTCGGCAATAATACGATGCTTGCCTAAACGTTTTGCCATTAGTATTTGACCAATAGTGTTGTTTATTTTATGCGCACCTGTATGGTTTAAATCTTCACGTTTTAAGTAAATTTTTGTGTTGTATTTTTCTGAAAGACGTTTAGCAAAATAGAGTGGAGAAGGACGACCAACATAATTTTTTAAAAGTTGATTGAATTCTTTTTGAAATTCAGGTTCTGCCATTACCTTTAAATAGTTTTTGCGTAACTCTTCTACATTTGGATACAGCATTTCTGGTATAAATGCACCACCAAATTCTCCGTAATAGCCTTTTTTGTTTACGTTATAATTCATGATTTTATAAATCAGATTGTTTTTTAAATTCTTTTAATATTGAAATATTTTTTAATCCAGGTTCTATTTCAAATTTGCTGTTTACATCTATGGCGTAGCAATATTTTGAAGCTTCACTTTTTTGAAATGCTTTTATGTTTTCTATTTCATTTATACCAATGCCGCCACTTAAAAAATATGGTTTAGTTGATGAGTAATTGTTTAGTACATTCCAATTGAAAGTATATCCATTTCCTCCTGGAAATTTGCCTTTGGTATCAAATAAATAGTAATCGCAAACATCTTCATAAGATTTTAATACATCAAAATTGAATTCGTTTTTTATGGAAAACACTTTTATTATCTCGATATAATTGTCGTTGTTAGACTTTTTTTCAAAGTCGTGGCAATCTGTTTCATTTGAAGAGATTACTTCGTTGCTCTGCTTTTCGTAATGACGTTTCAAAGCTTCACAAAATTCTGAATTTTCTTCTCCGTGTAATTGAACTGCTTGTAAATTGTGTGTTTCAATTTTATTGATAACATCATCTATATCTGCATTAACAAAAACACCAACTTTTTTTATTGATTTGGGTAGTTGTGGAATTATTGAATCAAAATTTCTTGCGGATTTTTCATAGAAAATAAAGCCCAAATAATCAGGTTGCAAGTCTGCAACTTGAGTTATATTTTCTTGATATTTCATTCCGCAAATTTTCAGCTTCATGATTCTAATGCTTTTATAAATTCTGTTGCACTTTCTCCTGGATTATCAGTTTTCATAAAGTTTTCGCCTATTAAAAATCCTTTATAACCATAAGGTTGTAATTCTTTTATAGCTTCAATATTACTAATGCCGCTTTCTGATACTTTTACAAAATTATCTGGAATAAGTTGACTCAATGCCTTACTGGTTTCTAAACTAACGTCGAAGGTTTTTAAGTTTCTATTATTAACACCTAACATATCAAGGCTTGGCATGATAGATTTTTGTAATTCTTCTTCGTTATGAACTTCTAATAAAACATTCAAATTCAAACTTTTCGCAAACTCTGAAAACTGTTTAATTTCTTCTCTTGTTAAAATGGCAGCAATTAATAAAATAACATCTGCTCCATAGGCTTTGGCTTCTAAAAGTTGGTATTCGTCAATAATGAATTCTTTGCGTAATAAAGGAAGACTACAACTTGCTCTTGCTGTAAGAAAATCGTCTAACGAGCCACCAAAATATTTTCCATCGGTTAAAATGGACATGCCGCAAACACCTGCGTTTTCATAGCCTATTGCAACGTCTTCAACGTTTAGGTTGTGATTAATTACTTGTTTTGAAGGTGAACGACGTTTGTGTTCTGCAATAATTCCAGATTTACTGTTTTTTAGTTTTTCTGTTAATGAAATTGTTTCTCGTTCAAACAACACAGAACTTTCTAATTGAGAAACAGGAATGAGTTGCTTGCGAAGATTGACTTCGATGCGTTTGTCTTTTACTATGCGTTGTAAAATATCCATTATTTACTCAATTTAATTAATATGTTTAAACTTTGGTTTGCTTTTCCTGAAAACAGCGATTCTTTGGCTAATTCAAAACCTTCTTTATGACTAATTTGTTTGGTTGTTGCAATGGCTAAACCTGCATTTACACAAACTACATTATTTTGCGGTTCTGTGCCTTTGCCTTGTATAACATCTATGAAGATTTTAGCTGAATCTTCAACAGTATGACCTCCAAAAATGGATTCTTGTGTAATTTCGGAAAGACCTAAATCTTCTGGAGAAAATAGTATTTCAGATGTATTAGAAACTATTTTAGCTTTTCCAGTTAATGAAATTTCATCATAGCCATCTAAAGCGTAAACAATATTATAATTCTTATTCGTGTTTTGATATAAAAAACTATAAAGGCGTAAAAGTTCTAAATTAAAAACCCCTAGCATTTGATTTTTTGGAAACGATGGGTTTACCATAGGTCCAAGCATATTGAAAAATGTTTTAACACCAAGTTCGCGACGAATAGGTGCGACATTTTTCATTGCTGGATGAAAGAGAGGTGCATGCAATATGCATATTTTTGCCTTGTCTAAACAGCGTCTTAAAAAATCTTCATTATTGGAAAATTTTACACCTAAATATTCCATAACATTAGATGAACCACAGTTTGATGATACACCATAGTTACCATGTTTAGAAACGTTAACTCCAGCGCCAGCAGTAACAAAAGAAGAAAGCGTAGAAATATTAAAAGTGTTTTTTCCATCGCCACCAGTACCTACTATATCAATGGCATTAAAGTCGTTAAGGTTTATTGATACACAAAGTTCTAAAAGCGCATCTCTAAATCCTTTTAACTCTTCAATAGTTATGCTACGCATCATAAAAATGGTGAGAAAACTAGCAATTTGATTTTGGTTATACATCCCATTTGAGATATTAACCAAAACTTGTTTTGCTTCTTCGCTAGAAATATGTTCGTGATTTATTAACCTGTTTAATAGTTGTTTCATATCTGTTATTCCTGCGAAGGCAGGAATCCATTTGTTAATTTTACTTTTTTATTTAATTCATTTTTAATTTTTATGAATTAATCCAATTTTCTAAAATTTGTTTTCCGTTTGGTGTTAATACCGATTCTGGATGATATTGTACGCCTTTTACATCATATTCTCTATGACGAAGCGACATTATTTGTCCGTTTTTATCAAAGGAGGTAGCTTCTAAACAATCTGGTAAATTTGGGTTTACTACCCAAGAATGATATCTGCCAACTTCAATATTTTTGTCTAAACCTATAAATAGCGATTCGTCTTCAACACAAATAGTTACATTGGTAGCAACACCATGATAAACTTCATCTAAATTTATTAATGAACCCCCAAATACTTCGCCAATGGCTTGTTGCCCTAAACAGACACCCAAAATGCTTTTTGTTGCTGCATATTTTTTAATTATTGGTTTTAATAAACCTGCTTCGTCTGGGATTCCTGGTCCTGGTGATAATACTATTTTATCGAAAGGTTCTACATTTTCTAAAGTTAGTTTGTCGTTTCTTAAAACGGTAACATTGCAGTTTAAATCTTCTAAATAATGTACAAGATTGTATGTGAAACTGTCGTAATTATCTATAACTAATATTTTTATCATAATGCTTTTTTTGCGTTAGGGATTGCAGCGGCATCCTTTTGCTTTTTCTGCAAAAGATATAGCGGAAAGCCCGACCCTTGTGGTAACGCCATAATTTAAATGTCTTCGGCTAATTTAATAGCTTTTGTTAATGCTCCTAATTTATTATATACTTCTTGTAATTCGCTTTCGGAATTTGATTTTGATACTAATCCTGCGCCTGCTTGCCAATTTAGTTTATAGTCTTTACTTAAAAAAGTTCGAATCATAATGGCGTGATTGAAATTGCCATCGAAATCCATAAAACCAATGGCGCCGCCATAAAATGAGCGACTGGTTTTTTCGTATTGTTCGATAAGTTGCATCGCTCTGTGTTTTGGTGCGCCACTTAATGTGCCGGCAGGAAAAGTGTCTGCGACCACTTGCATGGTAGAGGTTTTTTTGTGTTTTTTACCAACAACTTTGCTTACTAAATGGATAACGTGAGAGAAAAATTGAACCTCGCGATAGGTTACAACTTTTACTTGACTTCCGTGTCTGCTTAAATCGTTTCTTGCCAAATCTACTAGCATGACATGTTCTGCGTTTTCCTTATCGTCTTTTTTAAGTTTTTCTGCTAATACTTCGTCTTTATCCTCGTCGCCTGTTCGTTTAAATGTTCCTGCAATTGGGTGGATTTCGGCTAAACCATCGGTTACTATTAATTGTGCTTCTGGTGAACTTCCAAATATCTTGAAATTACCGTAATCAAAATAGAATAGGTATGGAGATGGGTTTATGCTGCGCAATGCGCGGTATACATTAAAATCGTCTCCTTTGAATTTTTGTGAAAATCGTTTTGATAATACAAGTTGAAATACATCGCCTCGACCACAATGCTTTTTTGCTAATTTAACATGTTCTTTAAATTCATCATCAGATAAATTAGATGTAATATGTCCATTTGTATTAAAATTATATTCAGCAAATGCTTTTATGTTTATTATATCATCTATTTCATGAATATTATTCTCTGTGCCTTCATAACAATGCGCGAAAATATAGGCTTCGTTTTTAAAATGATTTATAGCAATAATATTCTGATAAACAGCATAGTAAATGTCTGGAATAATTATAGAATCGTCTTTCTTACTAATATTAATATCTTCAAAATACTTTACAGCATCATAGGCGGTATAACCGAAAATACCATTGTTTATAAATTTGAAATCTTGGTCTGAATTAACTTTAAATCGTTTTGTGAATTTGTGTATTTCTTCAGCTACATTAACAGAATTATTTATTTCTAATGATGATGAACTTCCATCGGGAAACGTTTGAGAAATAATATTGTTTTCAACCTTTATTGTTGCAATTGGGTTAAAGCATATATATGAAAAATTTTTGTGGCTTCTATGATAATCACCGCTTTCTAACAAAATACTATTTGGGTATTTATCTCTTATTTTATAGTAAACAGCAACAGGTGTAATCGTATCTGCTAGAATTTTTTTATAATGTGTGTATAAATTGTATGTTTTCATTTAAGCTGAATTTATTCAGTTTTTTATATTAAAAAAGGCTTGTCGTGAATGACAAGCCTTTTGAATATTTTAAGTTTTAAATATACTAGGTTCTACTTCACAAACATAAGTTTCGAGAAGCTCCACCACCAAGTATTATTTAAAAATGTGTTCATTTTATTGTTTTAACTTGGTCAAATATAGAAATGAAAATATAATTCCCCAAATCTTTAAACGATTTTTATATAAAAATCTGTTAAACTACAATATTATCAATGAAGTATTAATTAAATTTATAGTTATGAAATTAAAAGTACTAATTCCTGCATTACTAATAATGTTTAGTTGTGTAGATAAAGATAAAAAAGTTAAAAAAAACATTGATACTGCTATAGTTGAAGTGAGTAATAGCGTTAATGATATTGAATTGGAAGTATACGATTATGCAGGTCTTGAAAAGTTTTTGAATATGAAAGATGATAAAGTTTATGTTATAAATTTTTGGGCAACTTGGTGTGGACCTTGTGTAAAAGAGCTTCCTCATTTTGAAAAATTATATGAAACATATAGTAATGAAAATGTTGAAGTAATTTTGGTGAGTTTAGATTTTCCACGTTTATATGAAACTAAACTGAAACCTTATATTCTTGAAAATAAATTGAGATCTAGAGTGATTGCTCTTGATGATGTAGATGTGAATTCTTGGATACCAAAAGTAGATAAAAGTTGGTCTGGAGCTATTCCTGCTACTATTATATATAGAAATAATGAACGTAAGTTTTACGAGAAATCATTTACATATAATGAATTAGAAAATGAACTAAAACAATTTTTAAATTAAAAATAATTATGAAAAAAGCAATTAAATTAATTTTAACTTTAGCTACTGTACTATTTTTTAGTGCTTTTACTTTTAATAAAACAGATTTAGGTGAAGGTTATAAAGTTGGTGATGTTGTAGACGATTTTTCGTTAGAAAGCACCGATAAGAAAATGGTATCGATGGAAGATTTTAAAGATGCTAAAGGATTTATTATAACATTTACCTGTAATACTTGTCCGTTTGCAATAGCATATGAAGATAGAATTATTGAGCTTAATAATAAGTATGCTTCAAAAGGATACCCTGTTATTGCAATTATGCCAAATAATACCGATGTAAAACCTGGTGATAATATGGAAGCAATGAAAGCTAGAGCAAAAAGTAAAGGCTTTACGTTTCCGTATTTAATTGATGCTGGTCAGAAAGTGTATCCAAAATTTGGAGCAACAAAAACACCACATGTTTATGTTTTAGAAAAAACTAAAAAAGGCAATGTCGTTAAGTATATAGGTGCTATTGATGATAATCATAGAGATGCATCAGCAGTAAAAGTAAAGTTTGTTGAAAATGCTGTAAATGCATTACTAGCTGGAAAAGAAGTTAAGCAAACCACAACTAAAGCTATAGGGTGTTCAATTAAAGCTTAATAGTTATAAAATATTTTAAAGCCCAAAGTGTAACACTTTGGGCTTTTTTCGTTATTTATTTAATAAGATATGTTAATTTTGTATCTGAAGAAAGTAAAAAAAATATGGAAGAATTAATTCAAGAAGAGTGGGTAATACAATTAGCAGCAGATGAAAATGCTGTAATTTTAGATGTAAGAACTGGTGATGAGGTTGCAGAAGGCAAAATATCAAACGCAATTCATATAGATATATATAAAGGGCAAGAATTTATTTCAGAAGTTGAAGAACTTGATGAGAGTAAAAATTACTATGTATATTGTAAATCTGGAAACAGAAGTGGGCAAGCTTGTCAAATAATGAATCAATTAGGTTTTGATAATACTTTTAACCTTTTAGGAGGCATTTTAGAATGGGAAGGCAAACTTGTTGATGTTAAATAAATAATACAAATGAAAAAATTATTAAATATGTTTTGTTTTTTTGTCTTAATAGCAGCATTTGTAAGCTGTAATAGTACATTAAAAGGCGAAGCTAAAGTAGTATTGCCAGAAGAAATGAAAATTCTTTTGAAATTAGATGATGTACAATTAGTTGATATTAGAACACCTAAAGAATTCAAAGAAGGTTTTATAGCCAATGCACAAAACATAAACTTTTTTTCACCTTCATTTGATGAGGATATTAAAAAGTTAGATAAACAAAAACCAATTATTTTATATTGTCGTTCTGGTCGTAGAAGTGCTAAGTGTACAAAGAAATTACTTGAAGCAGGTTTTATGAAAATTTATGATTTAGATGGAGGTATAGAAGAATGGAAGCATGATGGGTTTAGTACTAATGTTAAATGATAATTTGTCATATATTTCTTGAAATAGCTCTTTTATCTATTTTTTGAGTTAGTTATCCTTTTTATTTTAAAGAATATTAAGTTTTATTTAATTTTATCCTATTAATTTTTTAATTCATCTTAAATAAAAGAACTAATGGACAACGGTTATATAATATTATCAATTGTAGCCTTATTATTTTTAAGTATATATGGTTTTTCATATGCTTCTGTTACTTTAGGAAAGTATAGAGCAAAAAAAGCTATGAATAATGAAATGCTACTTGAAGAAATTAGATTGCAAGACAATGTGAAAAAGCAAGAAATTAGAGATGAAAAGCTTAGGAAACAAAATAAAAGACGAGAAGAAATTAGTCATGAACTTAGGCTATTAGAGCAAATGAAAGAGAATAGAGATAAATCTAATAAAATGAGAGTTGAGCAAATGAAAAAGAAAAAAGTAAGTTAATTAATTACTTTTCAAAATATTAAAAACCCATATACATAATAATTGTATATGGGTTTTTTACTGACTCAAAAATATTCTTATTTTACTGTATTAACTTTTAAGTATTATATGATTCAATATTGTTTTATATGTTTATGATAATTATTAGACTTACAATTAAGTAATATGAAAAACTTTCTTTTATTTATTTGTCTTTTGTTCTTGAATAATGCCTTTTCGCAAGAAGAAGCATCTATTGCGACAAAATTTATTGATGATGGTAGTCTGTACCAGAATTTAAATGATTTTTCTAAACCTTTAGCTCAATTTAAAGAAAATGAAGTTTGTATTGTTACTAAATATTTAGGCAACTATACTTATGGTGTAAAGTATAAAGAATGGGTAGGTTATGTTAAAGATGAATTTTTAGTTGTTAATGAAGAAATGATGGATTTGTTTTTCGATCATGAAGAGAAAGAAAGAAAGAAATCAATCGAGGAAAAGAAGAAAAGAAGAGAGAAAATACAAGCTATAAAAAGAAAGAAAGAGGAAAAATTAGATTCAATTATACAATTTCAAGAAGCAGAAAAGAAGCGATTAGAAGAACAAGTCTTAGTAATAAAAATAGAAGCAGAACAAAAAGAGAAGAGGAAACAAGACTCTATTTTTAAAGTAAAAGAGTTAGAAAAGAAACAAATAGAATTAGAGTTGCTTGCTCGTAGATTAGAATCAGAGAGAAAAAGAAAATCAGATTCAATAATTAAGGTTAAAGAATTAAAGCAACAAAGGTTAGAAGTTGAAGCATTAGCAAGAAAACTAGAATTAGAAAGAAAGCGAAAATCAGATTCAATTATACAATTTCAAGAAGCAAAAAAGAAGCGATTAGAAGAACAGGAGTTAGTAATAAAAATAAAAGCAGAACAAAAAGAAAAGAGAAAACAAGACTCAATTCTTAAAGTAAAAGAGATAGAAAAGAAACAAATAGAATTAGAATTGCTTGCTCGTAAGTTAGAATCAGAGAGAAAAAGAAAATCAGATTCAATAATTAGGGTTAAAGAATTAAAGCAACAAAGGTTAGAAGTTGAAGCATTAGCGAGAAAACTAGAATTAGAAAGAAAGCGAAAATCAGATTCAATTATACAATTTCAAGAAGCAGAAAAGAAGCGATTAGAAGAACAAGTCTTAGTAATAAAAATAAAAGTAGAACAAAAAGAAAAGAGAAAACAAGACTCAATTCTTAAAGTAAAAGAGATAGAAAAGAAACAAATAGAATTAGAGTTGCTTGCTCGTAAATTAGAATTTGAGAGAAAAAGAAAATCAGATTCAATAATTAAGGTTAAAGAATTAAAGCAACAAAGGTTAGAAGTTGAAGCATTAGCAAGAAAACTAGAATTAGAAAGAAAGCGAAAATCAGATTCAATTATACAATTTCAAGAAGCAAAAAAGAAGCGATTAGAAGAACAGGAGTTAGTAATAAAAATAAAAGCAGAACAAAAAGAGAAGAGGAAACAAGACTCTATTGTTAAAATTAAGGAAACTGAAAAAAGTAAAATAAAATTGCAAGAGAATAAAGAGCAAGAAAATGCGAGATTAGAAAGAATTAAATTCCGGAATACTTGTCATTATATAGTAAATGAATATGACGATTATTATAAAGAAAGAAACATAAAAACAACACCCTATACAGTTAGTCGAAATTTAACTATTGAGTTGGTAAGGCAAGGAAGAAGTGTAAGTGTATTTATTAATTTATCAGAAGATTTGGGTTGTGCTAGTTATCTCTCAAGTCAAAGATCGTTTGTAAAAGTAAAGCTTGAAAATAATAAAATAATTACTTTTTATCATTCTTGGAATATCGAGTGTGGAGATTTTAGTTTTAAAGGTAAAATATCTAGTTCGCAAATAATAAGTTTGAAAAATTCACCAATCAAATCCATAAAACTTCAAGGCACAAAATATTCCCAAGAAATTATAGATATAGATTATAAAGAGTTTTTTATAGACAAGTTAAAATGTATTGAGTAAATAAAACAAAAACCCATGTAAATTATTACATGGGTTTTTTAATGTGGAGTCGGAGAGAATCGAACTCTCGTCCAAACAAGTAACCAAATAGCTTTCTACACGTTTAGTTTTTTCTTGATTTTCGATTGTAGGCCGATTAAAAACATTCTACCTACAACTTATCTTTTTTAGTTTCAAAAGTGTGTCAAAGCACCACACAATCTATGTCAACATTTACGATGTCTCAAAAAGGAACGCCGTTAACCAAGGCTTTCCGGAGACATAAAGCTTTCCTACCTAGTAGGACGAGGCTAATCTTACTATAATTCAGATTATGCAGCTAAAGCGTAGTTATTCTCGCCGTTTAAAATTTGATTTAGCGTTTTACGAGGCTCAATGTCATTACTCGACGTGCTTACCATTTCATTAATCTCGCTGTCAAAACCAGTCGACCCCGTTTATAAAAATGATAATTTGGGCGTTACCCTATCGGGTCAGGCTTTCCACTATATCTTTTGCAAAAAAGCAAAAGGATGCCGCTTCAATCCTTAACGCAAGCAGCAAAGTTATCAAAAAAGTTTGTATAAGCCTGCAAATCCTATTACATTAGTTCAAAAATTATTCCAAATTAAACATATGAAGTTTGCCATCATAAAAGAACGTAAAAACCCACCAGATCGTCGCGTTGTATTTTCACCCGAAAAACTAGCCGAAGCCAGAGCACAATTCCCAGAAACTGAGTTTATTGTAGAATCTTCAGACATTCGCATATTTTCAGATTCAGCATATCAAAAATTAGGTTTTACAGTAACCGACGATGTGTCAGATTGCGATGTAATGATAGGCGTAAAAGAAGTTCCTTTAGAAAACTTAATACCAAACAAAAAATACTTTTTCTTTTCACATACCATAAAAAAGCAACCTTATAATAGAAAATTGCTAAAAACAATACTTGAAAAAAATATTGAAATTTACGACCACGAAACTATAGTTGATAGTAAAGGCTTCCGCTTAATAGGTTTCGGACGTTATGCAGGTTTAGTAGGAGCTTACAACGGTTTTAGAGCATTAGGATTAAGAGATAAATTATTCAATCTACCAAAAGTAGAAACACTAGCCGATTTAGATGAGGTAAAAACTGAACTTGATAAAATTACACTACAAAACATTAAAATATTACTGTCAGGAACAGGAAAAGTAGCAAAAGGTGCAAAAGAAATATTAGACCATTTAAAAATAAAACAAGTAAGTGATGCTTTATATTTAACATCAAAATTTAAAGAACCTGTGTATTGTTTGGTAGATGTTATGGAATATAGTAAACGAAAAGACGGAAAAGTAGGAGATAAATATGAGTTTTATAAAGACCCGTCAGGTTACGAAAGTAACTTCATGCCTTACGCCAAAGAAACCGATTATTTTATAGCAGGTCATTTTTTTGGAAATGGTGCTCCATATTTATTCACTAGAGAAGATGTAAAACAACCTGAGTTTAGTATAAATTTAGTAGCCGATATTTCATGCGATATTGATGGTCCAGTGGCGAGTACAATTCGATCTTCTACTATTGCAGAACCATTTTACGGTTATAATCCACAAACCGAAAAAGAAGTTGCATTTGATAATAAAGAAGCAATAACCGTTATGGCAGTCGATAATTTACCATGTGAACTTCCAAAAGATGCAAGTGAAGGTTTTGGAGACATGTTTTTAAAACATGTAATTCCATCATTTTTTAATAACGATTTAGAAGGTATTTTACAACGTGCTAAAGTAACCGAAAACAAAAAACTAACCGAACGTTTTGCTTATTTGCAAGATTATGTAGATGGGAAAGAATAATTTAAAAACCGCTTTAGTAACCGGAGCAGCATCAGGATTAGGATTTGAATTAGCACTTCTACTAGCAAAAGATGCTTATAATCTTATTTTAATTGATATTGATGCTGAAAAGTTAGAACAGGCAAAAGCGAATATTCTAAAAGAATACAAGACTAAAATAACTTTATTAGTAAAAGATTTAAGTCAAGTAAATATTGCAAAAGAAATTTATAATGATGTAAGTAATACATCAATAGATGTGATTATAAATAATGCTGGTTTTGGGTTATTCGGAACATTCTCGAATACAGATTGGGAACGAGAATCACAAATGATACACTTACATATTTTAACCACAACACACTTAATAAAATTATTTTTACCAGATATGGTAAAACGTGGTTCGGGTAAAATTTTAAATTTGTCTTCATTGGCGGCTTTTCAGCCAGGACCATTAATGGCATTGTATTATGCTTCAAAATCTTATCTTTTGTCTTTTTCACAAGCAATAGCAAACGAGTTAAAAGGAACAGGAGTTACAGTTACTGTATTATGTCCTGGGCCAACAAAAACAGCATTTCAAGATGTAGTTTCAAATGCATGTGCAGAAAATAAAATCACTTTTAATATGGCTTGTCCAAAACAAGTCGCAGCTTATGGATATAAGGCAATGTTAAAAGGAAGAGTTGTCGCAATTCCTGGGCTTTTTAATAAATTTTTATCAATATTACCAAGAGTGTTAACTAGAGATAGAACAATAAAAATTGTTAGAAAAATTCAAGATAGAAATAGAGTGTCTTAATCGGTTGATTTATTAAATGTTTTAAATACTAAATATCCAATATTTAAAAAAGCACTAAATAAAATAGTAAAAAACCATGCTTCTTTATTATTACTTGGTTGTATTACAATGTTTATAATATCGTTTAGTAAATAGTTTGAGTTACTTATTATTTCCCAAGAATTATAGCGTAAAAATCGCCCTAAGTAAATACCAAAGCTTGATAAAAATAAAATAATTATTAACCCGTAATTTAATACTGTCTTACTTAAATAGGGTTTCAAAATAGTTTTCATATCTAAAACAGATAAATAGAATAATAATAAACCATTACATGCAAATGTGCTTACAACTATAATATCTAACTAAATTAAATGTGTGTTATTTAATTTTAAGTGAATTAAATCGGTAACTATATATGGCGCATTTGGTAAAAAAAGCAACCATACACCAAACCAAACTACAATCTTAAATTTGTTAAGCTTTGGGATACTTGCTAAATAGGTTGTAATGGTAAAGAGAATGACTGCTAAGAACAAATTCAAAACTAAAAACAAGTAGAAAAAGGAATTTGTAAGTTTCATTCTAATTATAAGTAAAACAATACTAAATGTCATTTGACAGCGTAAGTATTGAAATTATTTTAAAGCGATTGAATATTAAGTGTTTTATGTTATTCATTAGTTTTTGTTTTGAATTCTATAAGTAATACGGTAATGATTCCTAAAGTATAAGCAACTAAATCTGACACTTGAAAACTACTGCCTAGTATGATTTTTATTAAGTGATTGTTTTGAAGATTTAATATTTCAAGAATATTTACCAATTGTAAAAACTCTATAATAAAAGCAAAGATTAAAATTGAAATTGCCAGAGTTATTGAATTTATTTTGAAGAAGCTTTTAAAGAAGTAGTAAATTAAAATAACTACTAAAAAGTCGCCAAACGTGTGGCGTATAAAACCATGTGTTAAAAATGCTGCTATTAGTACTTCAATAGCAAATAGAAGTATTGTAATTATTAAATATGTTTTATTGAGTTGAAGTGTCATATTGCTAAAAATTTGTTGCAGATTTGATAGATATGATAGTGTAGAAATATAATATGGCTATTGGAATATTTAAAAGCACAAGTCCACAGGTTTTTAGAAGTTCTAGCTTTTGAGTTGTTCTGCCCAGTAATGAAATAATTAATGCTAATAGAGATAAACTATTTGTTACTATTGCTACTATTACAAAAATTAATCCTGGATATAAAAATATTTCTGTTTTGTTAAAATATAATTGTAGTGCGAATAATATAGTGCCAAATACAAAGCTTAAAATAGCTATTGCTTTACTTGTATTTATTAATTTATTCATGCTTTTTTGTTTTTTGCGTTAGTGATTGAAACGGCATCCTTTTTAAATTTTGAGTGTAATAAATTATTGTAAAAACTAAGGTTTGGCAGATTGCTACATCCTTTGTCTTCTTGTATTGGCATTTAAAAAGATATAGTGTAAAGCGCGACCTCGAACTTGCCCTTAAAGCAAGTTGCGAGGAAACGCCCAACGCCAACCAACTAATAAAATTAACCGTTATTCCAATCTATTTTTCGAGACACATACATGACGATGGCTAAGATTAAAAACAAACCTATACTGCCTACTAAAAGCGCGTAGTTTTCTAATTGAATTATAACGTAAATGAAGGTGTATAATGCTGTTAATGATAGCCCAATAAAGAGCGGAAATTTAAATGTTTTTAATATGGATTTTGAATATAATGTGATCAATGTGATGACCGATATACTTGCTATTAAATAAGCTTTTAGGAAATTACTATGTTCTGAAATTGAGACTAATAACGTGTAAAACATGGTAAGTGAGATACCAATCATTAAATATTGAAATGGATGAATATCGATTTTGCTCATGGTTTGTATGAGAAAGAAAATTAAAAAAGTAAGCCCAATAACTAGGAATCCGTATTTTGCTGAGCGTTCACTTTTTTGATATTCGTCTACCATAACCATAAATTTTGTGCCGAATGCAAATTGGTTGAGGTTTGGTATTTTGTTTAAATGCTGTTGAGAAAAAGCCCTATTAATATGCAGAATTTTCCAATCTGCTTTAAAACCAACTTTTGTGATTTCTTTAGTGTCATCATTAGGCAGATAATTACCTATAAAACTCGGGTCTGCCCAATTGGATATCATGTTCATAGTTGTAGTTTTTCCTATTGGAATTATTTCTATTTGTTTACTACCATTAAAAATCATGTTGAAATTAAATTTTTTAGAACGCTCTATTGGTATATCATTTTTTTTAATAAATGAAGATTCTAATTCATTTAAAAAGACATTATTTGAGTTATTAAAATTAGTTTCGAAAGCATATTTTGAATTATTTAAATCAATAATCATTTCGTTCTTGATTCCTTTTAAATTTGAAGTTTTAATGATGATTGTTGCTTTATCCCAAATAAGGTCTTCATCTTTAATATCCTTTATTGAGAGATGAGGTTTTATGAAGTTTCCTGAAAAACTCATTTTTGAAGTATATACTGCAGATTCAAAATTTCCGCGATTTAGTGTTTTAGAATCTACTGAAACTTTAGCGTTAAGGTTTTCCGGAAATAGATAAGCATACTTAATATTTGTTTGTGTTTCTGTAGAATATGTTTTTGTTTTTTTATTATAAAGAGTAGTTTCTTTATATGTTTTGTATGGTAGTTTTAATATTGGTCCATACACAAGAACATTATTGCCCCATTTTTCATTAATCTCATTTACAACATCATTTTGCCTAAAAGCACGTTCTTCTATAAGGTTGTTTATATATGAAAGTGGAATTAATAATATGATAACTAATAAGCCTACCATAAGCATGCGTGCTGTAATTGAAGTTTTCACCCAACTACCAAATTTGTTTACGTTTTGTTTGTTTGTGTTTTCCATGTTAATTATTTTAAAGTACTTTGAAATGCAAAGTAAAATGATAAAAAAATAGTTTTATTGTTTGTTAATTAATTTTTCTAATGCGTTAATGTGTTTTTTAAATGCTGCTCTACCAAGCTTTGTGACTCTGTAACGTGTATTTGGTTTTCGACCAATAAACTGTTTTTCAACAGAAATATATTCAGATTTTTCAAGTGCTTTTGTATGGCTTGCTAAATTACCGTCGGTAGCACCTAATAATTCTTTTAGCATATTAAAATCGGCATATTCATTCATCATTAAAATAGACATGATGCCCAATCTAATACGGTGGTCGAATGCTTTATTTATATTGGTTATTATACTCATTATACGTTTAGTAATAGAATTTAAATTTTATATAAATAGATTACCCAAAAAGTGATTATTGGTAATAATGCTAAAGACTTTATATACATGTTTTTTAGTTTTTCTCTTTATAAATTTATTTATATAAAACGATAGTAGAATTGGAGATTCGAAAACCACTAAATAAAAAATTATTGAAACTAAAATCCAAATAATGATTTCCATTTTTATTTATCATACTTAAAATACATCCAGCTACCATAAATAATATGCATAACACCAAAGCCAAAAACCCAAATCCAAAAACCATAACCAGGAAACCAAGCGCAAATTAAGCCTAAAATTATTTGTATAAAACCTAAATAACGAATATCTCCAATACTATATTTTGAGGCATTAACTAGTGCTAATCCATAAAATAAAAGCATTAATGCTCCTGTTTGTCCATATTTTTGTTGATTTAAAATAATTAGAATATAGAAACCACCAACTACTAATGGAATTAAAAAATTAAGCACTAAACGTTGTGAAGTTGCATCCCAAATTTTTTCACCTTGTTTTTTTGCTTTTTTTGTAGTTAAGTAAATACCAGTAATAATACTAAAGAAGGCTATTAAAAATAGAATAAGAACACATAGCTTAAATATTGAGCCATCTAATATTAAATAATCTCTTGTGGATGTTGTTACTAACCAATATGCAATTGAAGCGCCAACTAAAGCATATATACCAGCTAAAATCCCTGATAAACCACTAAGTGAAATAAAACGTGATGATTTATTCATTAAATCTTTAATCTCGCTTATGTCTTTTAAATAATTTTTTGATTCCATGTAAAAGTACTTTGAAATACAAAGTAAATAAATATTTATTGATTAAACTATTAAAGTTTTCTTAATTTTGAAAATAATTAATTCAGTTTTAAATTTTGAAACCTGTAGACGAATATTTTTTCAATCAAAAAGAGCCGTATCAATCTATCATGTTGTATGTTAGAAGTGTTATTTTAAATACGCTTCCAGAAGCAGAGGAGAAGTGTAGTTATAATATTCCGTTTTACAACTGTCATAATAAACCTATGATATACTTAAATATTTTAAAAGGTAAAAATTATGTAGATGTTGCTTTTGTTCAAGGCATATTGCTTGAAAAGCAGTTTCCTGTTTTGAAAAATGATAATAAACGAAAGCAAGTAAGGTCAATTCAACTTAAAACTCTTGAAGATTTAGACCAAGAAAATTTTATACAATTATTACATGCTGCTTCAGATTTACTAAGTAAAAGTAAAAAGGCTTGGTTTATTTGAAATATTTTTAAATTCTAAAAATTCCTCCAAACGAAATAACACGTTGTAAATAAAAGAAGTGTTGCGATGCGCTTTCAGTAGAATTATTTGTAGTTCTAATATCTGGCATATTAATATATCCACCTCTTAAATCTAATTGCATAAAAAAGTGTTTAAAAAAGGTGAAATTTAAACCTGCATTAAGTGCAATACCATAACCAGCTATATGAAACTCGTCGTATCTTTCTTTTTGAAGTAATGTTGTATTAGATTTTGGATACAAAACACCTGCACCAAATCCTTCAGTAATATTTAATTGAAATTTATCTGTGTTATTAATATTAAATAATGAAGAAATATCATCGAAACGAGAAAGTTCTGTGTACACAAAATTCAATCCATTGGTGTGTTCAAAAAGCAAAAAATCCTCAGATACAAGAAATTCTTCATTGTTATAATCTCCATTATAAATACTGCCAGGGTCGGTATTTGGCAAATTAATATAACCATCAATAGTTTCAGTTCTATTTCTATTCATTACGTATTTCATATGGTCAGTACCAATAGAAATCATATACTTATCAGAAATAAAATATCCCACTTTAATATTAGTTTGTGGGTTTGTAATTCGGGTTGGATTAATATAATCTATATGCCAGCCTTTAGGTTTGTCATGTGCACCAGCATCGTGTATAGTGAAATTGTAATTTTCTCCTTTAAAATGAATGTCAGACCTTGAAAAGGATTCACGGTTTCCTCCCCAACTTATAAAGAATTTACCTTTGTTTGAAGCAGTATATTTAGTTTCAATAACATCTTGAGCAAAACTATTTGTAGTTAAAAAGCTAAAAAAGAAGATTGATAGAATTTGGATTGATGTAAATTTCATTGCTATATTTTGAATGATTTAAGAATAAGCTTTGACGAAATAAAAAGTCATTCCTTAAAAAGGATTTTAATAAATTATTTAAAGTGATTGAACCGTTTTTCTAATAGCTACTAAATTAGTAAGCAACTGCTCTAAATTACCTAAATGAAGCATGTTCGCGCCATCGCTTTTCGCATTTGCAGGGTCGAAATGAGTTTCAATAAAAAGACCATCTACATTATTTACTATTCCAGCTCTGGCAATGGTTTCAATCATATCTGGTCTTCCTCCAGTTACACCTGTATTTTGGTTTGGTTGTTGTAACGAATGTGTTACATCTAAAACCACTGGAGCATATTTGCGCATAGTTGGAATACCACGGAAATCGACAATCATATCTTGGTAGCCAAACATCGTGCCTCTATCTGTTATCCAAGCTTTATTGCTGCCAGAATCTTTTACTTTTTGTACAGCATGTTTCATAGCCTCAGGACTCATAAATTGTCCTTTTTTAAGATTGACAACTTTACCCGTTTTTGCTGCAGCAACGACTAAATCGGTTTGGCGTACTAAAAATGCAGGGATTTGTAAAACATCAACATATTCTGCAGCTAATTCTGCATCAGAATTTTGATGAATATCGGTAACTGTTGGCACATCAAAAGTATCGGAAACTTTTTTTAGAATTTTTAAAGCTTTTTCATTTCCAATTCCTGAAAAACTATCAATTCTGCTTCGGTTTGCTTTTTTAAAACTTCCTTTAAAAATATATGGAATTTCTAATTTATTGGTAATACTCACTACTTTTTCAGCAATACGTAAAGCCATATCTTCACTTTCAATAGCACATGGACCACAAAGAAGGAAGAAATTGTTAGAATTGGTGTGTTTTATTTTTGGAATGTCTTGAAGATTCATCAACCTAAAGTTTCAAATTTAAGCAACAAAGATAATCATTTTAATTCGTATAATCCAGATTGCCATTATAAAGTTTGAAGCAACAAAAACGCCTCCATAAATAATAAAACGTGTTGTGCGTTTAGTAAGCGATTCAACATCAAAAATATCTAATAAATAGGCTAAAATTAAATAGGAAGATAAACATACAAAAGTAATACCTAGTACAAGATTTAGTTTTCTATTTGGTTTTAAAATTTGCCATAAAAAAGGAATTCCAAATAATAATATAGGATATGCATTTATACTATTACTTCTATTTATATCTGCAAACCAGTATACAGTAACTGCTATAAAGTACAAATAAGGGATGAATTTCGAATAATTACTAATTGTTTTCAATGCCATTAAATTATGATGTTTTTTGAGATTAAATAAGGGTTAGTAATGTAAAAATAAAAAATAGTTTCACTTGCTACTAATCAGCCATTTAACGAACAGTAATCGTTAAAATTATATTAAAAGTAAATAATAACATTATTTTAACTTAATTTGAAAATTACATGTACCTTTGCACGCTTAAAATAAGGTAGCGTAAATTATGGCTAATATTAAAAATATTGCAATTATTGCACACGTAGATCATGGTAAAACAACTTTGGTTGATAAAATCATGTATCATTGTCAGTTATTTCGTGAAAACCAAAATACTGGAGATTTAATTCTTGATAGTAACGATTTAGAACGAGAAAGAGGAATTACAATTACATCCAAAAACGTTTCTGTAATTTATAAAGACACGAAAATTAATATTATTGATACACCTGGTCACGCCGATTTTGGAGGAGAAGTTGAGCGAGTTCTTAATATGGCTGATGGCGTTTTGTTATTAGTAGATGCATTTGAAGGACCAATGCCTCAAACGCGTTTTGTATTACAGAAGGCTCTAGATCTAGGTTTAAAGCCATGTGTTGTAATTAATAAAGTTGATAAAGAAAACTGTACTCCAGAAGAGGTTCACGAAAAAGTGTTCGATTTAATGTTTGAATTGGGGGCAGAAGAATGGCAATTAGATTTTCCTACGGTTTATGGTTCGGCAAAACATAATTGGATGAGTGATGATTGGCAAAATGAAACAGATAATATTGAACCATTATTAGATATGGTTATCGAACATATTCCTTCACCTAAAATTGAAGAAGGAAATACACAAATGTTAATTACATCGTTAGATTTTTCTTCGTTTACAGGAAGAATTGCAATTGGTCGTTTAACACGTGGCGAATTAAAAATAGGACAAAATATATCTTTAGTAAAAAGAGATAAAAGCATAGTAAAATCTAAAATTAAAGAATTACATATTTTTGAAGGTTTAGGTCGTGTAAAAGTTGATAGTGTGCAAACAGGAGATATTTGTGCAATTGTTGGTTTAGAAGGTTTTGAAATTGGAGATACAGTTGCCGATTGGGAAAATCCAGAAGGATTAAAAACAATAGCTATTGATGAGCCTACAATGAGTATGTTGTTTACAATTAACGATTCGCCTTTCTTCGGAAAAGATGGAAAATTTGTAACATCTCGACATATAAAAGATCGTTTAGCTAAAGAGTTAGAAAAGAATTTAGCACTTAGAGTTGAAGAAACTAATAGTGCTGATAAATTTATAGTATTTGGTCGTGGTGTGTTACACTTATCTGTTTTAATTGAAACAATGCGTCGTGAAGGTTATGAGCTTCAAATTGGTCAACCTCAAGTGATTATAAAAGAAATTGATGGTGTAAAATGTGAGCCTGTCGAAGAAATGACTATTGATTTACCAGAAACAGTTTCTGGTAAAGCTATTGAAATGGTGACGATACGTAAAGGTGAAATGACAAGTATGGTAGCAAAAGGTGACCGTATGGTTTGCGAATTTATTGTGCCATCAAGAGGTATTATAGGTTTACGAAATCAATTACTTACAGCTACAGCTGGTGAGGCTATTATGGCTCATAGATTTAAAGAATACCAACCTTTAAAAGGAGGTATTCCTGAACGTCAAAACGGAAGTTTAGTGTCAATGGAAAAAGGACAAGCAATCCCTTATTCAATTGATAAATTACAAGATAGAGGTAAGTTCTTTGTTGATCCAGGTGAAGATATTTATGAAGGCCAAGTAATTGGTGAAAATTCTCGTGGTGATGATATGACTGTAAACGTAACTAAAACTAAAAAGATGAGTAATGTACGTTCTTCGGGAGCAGATGATAAAGCTAAGATTGTACCAGCAATTAAGTTTTCGTTGGAAGAAGCTTTAGAATATATTCAAAAAGATGAATACGTTGAAGTTACACCTAATTTTTTACGTTTACGTAAAGTTTTCTTAACCGAAGTAGAGAGAAAACGTAATAAATCAATCTAAATTATTAAATTAGTAAAAAATCTTTAAAGGGAAATTCTATTAGAGTTTTCCTTTTTTTTATGACATATTTTATGGAAATATTTGGAATTACAGGAACGGAATATATTGGTTATTTAGCATCATTAATGGTTCTTATATCATTTACAATGAAAAACGTTAAGAAATTACGTATAGTAAATATGATAGGGTGTATTTTGTTTATACTATATGGTTTTTTTATGCCTTCTATCAGAATCGGGTTGCCTATAATTATTGCAAATGCAGCAATTTTCTGTGTTAACTTATATTACCTTCTTAAGAATAATAAATAGTATTAATATTCTCTTATATCGTGCAATTTTAAATGTTAATAATCGTTAAAGGATTTTGTATATTTGATTCGTTCAAAAAAAACAAAATCAAAAAATAAATCTATTTATATTTTTAGCTGAAAAAATTGTAATTGAAAAAATTAATAGACTATATAAACAATAATGTTTTAATAAAAGTTACTTCGCTAAAAACAGCATCAGTTTTAACAAGAATAATTGCAGGGTTATTAATTTCTAAAGCTATTGCAATTTTTATTGGTGCAGAAGGTTTAGCTTTAATTGGTAATTTGCGCAACTTTGTAAGTTCTACACAAACGGTTGCTACACTCGGTTTTTATAATGGAATAGTTAAATATGTAGCTGAATTTAAAGAGAATTCCCTTAGGTTAAGTAAAACTATATCAACTGTATTTTATGTGGGTTTTGTATCTACAATTTTGGTATCATTTTTATGTTATTTTAATGCTGAAAATATAATTAATTTAATTTTCCCTACTTATAATAATTACGATTACGTAATTAAAACTTTTGCTATTGTACTGCCTTTTTATGCATTGAATATGTTTATTTTTTCAATTATGAATGGGTTTTCTAAGTATAAAATCCTTATAATTATTAATATTATTGGGCAAATTTTAGGAGTATCAATAACGCTACTTTTAATTTATCAAAATAAAATTGATGGTGCATTAGTATCGGTTGTTATATCAGAATCGGTAATATTTTTAATCACTTTAGTAGGTATTATAAATAGACGAAGTTTAATACCGCTTTTACAAGTAAAAAATGTTAGTCTTAGTTATTTTAAAAGACTTAGCCCTTATTCAATAATGGCTTTGTTTTCTGCTGTATTATTACCTATAGTTGCATTAGTTATTCGGTCGTATATTATAGAAAACATTGGATATAAAGATGCAGGTTTTTGGGAAGCCATGACTCGGATATCAAAATATTATTTAATGTTAGTTAGCTCATTAATGGCGCTTTATATTTTGCCCAGATTTTCTGAAATTGATGATGTTAAAGAGTTTAGAAAAGAAGTGTTTGGTTTTTATAAAACAGTTATACCAATTTTGGCAATAGGGTTAATATTAATATATTTATTGAAACCATTTATTGTAACCATAGTATATTCAAGTGAATTTGAACCTGTTAAAGATTTGTTTTTATGGCAATTATTAGGTGATTTTGTAAAGGTTTTATCTTTAGTTATTGCCTATCAGTTTTTAGCAAAAAAAATGTTTTGGCATTATATTGTAACCGAAGCATTTTTGCTTATAATATTGTATGTTACCAGTATTTATTTTATTGACATGTTTGGTGTGAAAGGAGCCGTAATTGGTCATTTTGTAAGTTATTTAATGTATTATGGAGTGATTTTATTAATATTTGGAAGCTCGCTTTTTGGTGTAGTTAAAGA
>Ga0256845_1000732_pt1 | contig 29131 bp, 38 predicted proteins | sample RiftiametaG_FD_189101 | JGI IMG/M metagenome (GOLD analysis project Ga0256845, IMG submission 189101) | Tube worm associated microbial communities from hydrothermal vent at the East Pacific Rise, Pacific Ocean - Riftia | ecosystem: Host-associated > Annelida > Integument > Unclassified ...
ACAAAGCTTATCGCTCCAAACATAGGGAAGAGCTAAGGGCTTCCCACAAAGATTACGATGCTGAGCATAGGGAAGAGAAAAGAGCTTACGACAAAGCCTACAAAAAAGATCACCCCGAAAGGATCAAGGCCAGGGATGCTCTTAATAATGCTATCGCTTCAGGCAAACTCACTCGCCCAGATCATTGTGAGATATGTGGAACCCCCTGTAAGCCCCATGCTCATCATTGGCGCTATGAGCCAGAGCACCGCTTATCTGTGGTATGGTTATGCCCTCTATGCCACCGTGGTATCCACGTAGCCCTGACAGAGCAGGGGGTGGTATTATGAGTCAACCAACCAACTACTGTACCCTCGAATATACATTCTTAACCGGTGGGGAAAACCACACATTCATGACACTGACATCTGCACAGAGATATGCCTACATTTGTGCATGGAGTTATGCAACAAGTTTGCGCAAGATACATCTAAGTTACTACGAAATTGAGCATAGACTTGGTGCAATTTATGATATTGACCGCAGAACTGTTGCAAAGATGTTGCAAAGATGTAGCAAAGATGCAGAACTGCTGATTGAGGAAGATGGCGGTTATACTATTGTGGGAGTAGCAGATAAACATAGTAAGTTAAAAGGGTTCAAACCCTCCAAGTCTCCGTCAGATACTGAACCCGCAGAGGATAGTATAGGATACAATAGAATAGGAGAGGATACCGAGGAGGCCAAGCCTACACCCAAGCCAACAGTTAAGGAACACAAGAAACCAAAGCTTCCATACGGTCAGAAGTTCGAACAGGCGTGGCAGGATTGGGTACAGTACCGTATTGAGAAACGAAAGAAGCTTACACCCTTATCGGTTACTAGACAGCTCAAGAAGTTAAGTGAGTACAAGTCGGAACTCATAGCTGTAAATGTTCTGGAGCAGAGTATCCTTAACGGCTGGATCGGATTGTTTGACCCTAAAGGCGAGTCCCCTAAACCCACCACACACTCATTCGTTTTAGATGGCCGCCCTGATCCTGACCCCGATTACACGGTGAATACCGGTATGGCTAAGGCAGAGCGAGCCAGAGAATTAATAGAGGAGGCTACCAATGGAAGCAACCAATGAGATTAGGGAACGCATTCTAGTAAGGGCCTATGCTGTGTACTTAAACGTTCCTTCTGTCCGAGACCTACTGGATACCTTACCACGTGACTACCCTTTCCAGTCCAGGGTCTTAAACGTGCTTATAAGCGTATCGATAGACTGTATTATTCGTCGGCATACAACCCCTGAAGAAGTCATGTCTGCTTATTTGAAGGCTGGTGGTAACGAAGAGGCTTTAATCCAGATATTAACCGATGAGGGTCTCCGGTTTGAAAACATGCCTGAGCACGCCTTGCGAGATACTATCAATCACTTCATAGGAGCGCAGATTGCCGACAGGATTGACAGCACCACCAGTGATTTTCGTCGTGGATTCATTGACAGGGACGAATATGCCTACAATCTTAAATCTATCAGCGATGGTGGCGGGGTTGTAGGAGACATGGTTCATTCCATACAGGACATTATTTCCCGGAATGCCAACCCGCAGGATACCCATGGTATTGCTGTACTACCCCCATGGATGAATACCAGGATGAAAGGCTTGCGTAGGGGGAGAACTACTCTACTGGCGTGTCGCCCGGGTGTTGGTAAGACTGATTTCAGTTTAGAGATAATCAGAAGGGCGCTGGCAGAGGGTTACAAAATCCTGCATATCAGCATGGAGATGGACGAGGTAGAGATACTATCCAGGATGTACAACTCTATTGGCGGAGATGCCTTCGCAGAGCTGGTAGAAAAACAGTTGTATTCTATAATTGACGAGGGCAGGGTTTCCATACCTCAGATTGCGTCTATTATTAATAGCGGTGGATACGACTTGGTGGTTATAGATTACCTGCAGATACTGGAATCTGATAAGAAATTCGGGAGTCTATACGAGAAGGTAACGCATCTAAGCAACGAACTGCGTATAGCGGCTAAGAACAGCGATGCAGCCTGGCTGGTGCTATCACAATTCAGCAGGCATGCCAGGAGTGAGCACGAGAGGCCGGTATTGGCTGACTTAAGAGACAGTGGTAGCCTTGAACAGGATGCGTTTGCCGTAATATTGGGATATGAGCCCCTAGAACGGGTTAAGTACGAAGGTGTGTATGCTCCGTCGAGGCTCGTGTCATGGTACGTTGCTAAGAACCGTGGAGGCGGTATTGGAGACTTCTCGTACAGATTTATCATGAGTAAGAGCACTTGGGAGCAGCTATCTCAAGCAGAGTATAATGCTTTCGAAGAGGAGGAATTGAAGAAGTTAGAGGACTATGCTAAAAGAAGTAAGCCGGAATATGACCGGGGGTGGATGAATGATTAGTTGGAGGGAACTGAGGAAGATGGATCCTACTGCTAGTCCGGAACACGACGAAGAAACCGAGGAATGGCTTAGCGAGATACCATCGGATGAGGAATGGGCTAAAAAGGGGAGTGTAGAACGGTATAGTATACAGGAGGCGCAAATGGTACTTGATAGGATAGGAGGTAAAGGGAAATGAAAAGAATGAGGATGTGGCAATGGTTTCTAATTGGTATCGTTATGGGGAGCTTCGTTGGAGCTGGAGTTTCGTGCGTTATTGAATGGTTGATGAGAATAGACTTATAGTTTAGGAGGACGAGAAGATGAATAAAGTATTAATGGTTCTAGTTGTACTGGGAATGCTCGCGTGCTCGAACCCAGAGTGTCCTGTGGTGAGTGGTAACAAAGAGGTATCTGTGTCTATGGAGATATCAGGTACCGTAGAGAGTTGCAGGGTAAGATACCAGATTAACGGTAAAGACTTCGTTCCGTGGATATATATTAACAATGCGATGCCAGAGGTCAGGGAACTCAGCGTAACGCCTGGAACATATGTTAATATCGAGCTTGAGTTGTTATCAAGTAGTGGGTGGTTGCGTCTATCTCTACATGCTAATGGGCAGGAGTACACAACGTATACAGAAGAGTCTTACGGGTCATTATCTCTGAATGTATTGATAGAACAATAAACCGTAATGTATTCACGACAAGCTGGAGGAAGAAATTATGGCAAATGAAGAATTCCAGGAAAACGTAACCAAGAGGGAACCTGACAGGGGTAGCTGTACCGAGCTAAGCGCAAGGATAGATACAACCAGTTATGACGACGAAGAGGTACTCATTATTTCAGACGGTCGGTTGTATGTTGGGCTGTTGTTCCCCGATATCGACATCCCGCCAGACATCCGCAAGAGGCTGGAAAAAAGAGAATCAGTGCGGGTTGACCTTGTCTGGAAGGATGAATGATGCGAGAATACTGGCACATGTTAAAAGACGTACTCGGGGTATGGGGGATAATCGCCTGTGCGGTTAGTATAGCGGTTATTGTAGGACAGATAATCTGGATACTCTTAAAGTGAGTAGAAATGAGCAGGTTCTCATGGTAGGGTACGGATTATTATACGGCTGAGTGAGAATAAAATGTCAATACTTATTGTACTGTCAAAATTATGACAGTGTAATGTTCGGAATAGGAGGTTTAGTTATGGAGAGAACTTGGAAGACCTGTGGCGATTTCGGGGGGAAACGAAGGGACGGTAAGCCTTGCGGTAATAAAGCCGGTATGAAGACTAATCATAAAGGCACTGGTCGGTGTTACAGACATGGCGGATGTTCGATGGGTCGTCCTTTGGTACATGGCCGGTATGCCAAGGGTTTACGTGGCAAGTTGGCTGCAAAGATTGTCGAGCATATGAATGATCCTGACCCTCTGGACTTGCGTTCGGAGCTGGCTGTGCTCAGAGCCAGGATTAGTTTCCTCACAGAGAAGCTTGATAAGGCCCCCGAGAAGTCTGATGAGGATGCAGATAATTCTACATCGGCTTTCAGTGCATCCGCAGAGATACTTAATGTCATTTACGGGATACAGAAGGTTATAGACACTATTAGCAAAGTGCAAGCGAGGAAAGCGCTTACAGCTCGGGAAAGTCTCTATCTTCTTACTTCTTTAGCAGATGTTATACAGACGGAGATACATTACATTAGGGGGGTGGATATCAGTGACGAAGACGCAATCAGACACATACTTAGTAAGCTCAAGAGTCGTTTTGCCCTTTCTCAACCTTTTGGAGGAGAAGCTCTTATCGAAGGTTAACCCTGTAGAAGCTGGCGATGATCCTGTACAGTTTTCTATTGATGTTCTCGGGGTTACACCATGGGAAATTCCTGCTCAGGTTATGAGGTCTGTGCGTGATAACGTGTACACGACTGTACGTGCGGGGCATAAGGTATCTAAATCTCACTTGGCGGCTAGTACGGCTATCTGGTGGGCTTTAGGGCCGCAAGATTCCAGGGTATTGCTTACGTCATATAAGGATTCATCGGTTAGGGACATTATATGGCGTGAATTAAGAAATCTAAAAGACAGGGCTTTAGTACCTCTCCCGGGAACATTAAATAAGATGCCTGCTAATGGGTGGGATCTAGGAAATGGGAGGCAGATAGTTGGGCGTGTATCTGATAAGCCGGAGGGTGTAGCCGGTATATCTTCGCCGAGGCTATTAATCATTGTAGACGAAGCTAATGGGCTTGAGGATAATATCTTTGAAGCCCTAGAAGGTAATATGGCCGGTGGAGCCCATATGCTATTATTGGGAAACCCCACCAGAGTTACTGGACGTTTCTATGATTCTTTTCACGGACAGAAAGAAATCTGGTCACGTTTCCATATCCCGTCTACGGAATCCCCTAACGTCAAAGCTGGGAAGATAGTAATACCAGGGTTAGCTACTCAGGAATGGGTTGATGCCCGTAAGAAGGTCTTCACTCCTGCACAATTCGCTGTCAGAGTTATGGGAGAGTTCGCAGAGTCTGATATAGAAACCCTGATTAAGAGGGAATGGATAGATGCTGCTTTCGACAGGCATGACCAATGGGTACGAGACGGTAAACCCGGGGTTTTTATGTCCATAGGGGGCGACCCAGCGAGTTCCGGCGGCCCAGACTCATGTACTATGGTCACGAGATACGATGTTGGTATAGAGGCTATACATCGGTATCCGAATAAAGGACCTCTTGATCTGGCAGATGTTATTGAACAAGAATATCGTTCGAGAGGAAGCAATTCTACGGCCATTGTAGACGTACTTTCGGGCCCAGGGACTGCTGATAGTCTGAAGCGTAAGAAGGTGCCGTGTATCGCTTATAAGGGCAGCGAGAAGACAGACAGGCGTGATGCCACAGGATACTTGGAATTTGTCCGTGTGAGGGCTGCAGCATACTGGAAACTGAGAGACGGCCTGAACCCCGAGCGTGGTATCAACATGATTCTCCCCAGAAACGAAGCCCTTGTAAAGCAACTTGTATGTATAGATTTCTGGGAAAACGTAAACGGCAAGATATGTATTACAACGAAGGATGATGTCAAAGCTTTGCTTAGTGGAGAATCTCCGGATGAAGCCGATGGTGTTGTTATGGCATGGTGGGTATTACCACGTCCGAAGCATATTTCCATCAGAGATGCTTTATAATGGAGTATTTTAATATTCACAAACGGATATTCAATTATCGTTCTACAACACGGGTATCCTGCATAGAGGGGGGTCAGCTTGAATAAACGGACAAAATTAAGATTGGTGGTTTCGGGACGTGCTACTGTCAAATACTTGACACTTGATTTTTTTTTGACTATGATCAGATCAAATGAGAACGAGGGGTACATATTTGAAAACTCCATTACAGTTCTTTAGGACATATAGGCGCAACAAGGTCAAACGATTGGCTGCTGAGGTCTTACGTATGTCTAACTCAGGGGGCCAAATAGGTCCTAGAAACCCTGAAGTTAAGAACATTACTATTCCTGTCTATCGGAAAATGCTTCGAGATAGCGAAGTAGCAAGCGATTTAACTCTAAAAGAATTGCTTATGGTCCCGACCTTACGAGTAATGGAACCGGACGGGGACGAGAAATCCAAAAAAGCCACTCAGTTTATAAAGGCTATTGAACAGGCCATGCCTGGAAGTCCTATATCTGTATACAGGAACCAAGCGTTGCATGAGGCCTTGATATCGGGAATGTTAATCGGGGAACCGGTCTTTAAGAAGATGGATATTCCTGGTTTTGGGGTAGTTAAAGGCTTGTCCGGAATCACTATTGCTAATTCGGAAGATTTTTCAGGCAATACAGAAATGGATGAATACGGCAAGATAGAACATTTTATCCAGAATCGCAGCGGATCGGTAGAATTGAGTCCTGACGAGGTGTTGTATTATGGGTACAAGACAATATCCGGTAATCCTGAAGGTATTTCTGCTCTATTTGCAGCACACGACCCATGGAAGCTAAAGCTTATCGCTTTCAGGAATCTATCTACATTCATGAATACGAACGCATCCGGTTTTAGTATCATGGGTATCCCTCCCGATTACTTCATTGACGAGAGAGAAGATGCTCTACAATTCTTACGTAACCTTGCCGAGACTGGTAATATAGCCAAGCCCACGGATTGGGAGCTGGACTTCGAGAATCCTCCAGGAGATGCGGGTAAGCACTTTATCAGTATTATTCAGGAGATTTGTAATAAGAGTATCCGTAAAGCTATTCTATATGACGAGACTATAACAGCCGAATCCTTGCATTCGTGGAGATCCGGAACAGACGAAACTAACCAAAACCTAGTTATTGAGATGATGAAGGCCGAAGGAGAAGAATTCGCCGAGTCGTTTATACAGGAACAGCTCTACAGAAGGATACTTGATGTTAATGGAATGCGGGATTATCCAACACCTCTAGCTGTTACAGGGCTTGCTATGCAGAAGAAAGAGCCTGTTGCTATTTTAAGTGCCTTGGGTAAGGCTAAATCTGACGGAATACTAGACAAGGTAGCTCTACCTGCAGAAACTCAGGCTCAGATAATGGCTGAAATGGTAGACTCCATAGGAACCCCCTGCGACGCCTCTCAGATTGAAGTTATTTCTCAGGGTATAGAAACATCTGACGGGTTGAGTTCCGGGGACTACGCAAGGGCCAGTGCGGTTATCTCTGATTTATGGGACAAGACTCTCCCAGGTATTGTAAATGGACTGAACAACTCCTTGCCGGTAGCTTACGATGATGAGAATTATGGCATTATGCGTGAATTGGTAGAGAAGGCTATTACGACAGGTGGTGGAGACTTCCGCAAGGCTTTAACAGGGCTGAGCGCCAATCGAGATGCGGGGGCTGCCAGTAATTCTGCGTATTTAAGGCTCAAAAGGGGTTACAGTCGCCTATCAGAGAGGATTTTCGCAGAGTTGAACGATTCTATACAGAAAAAGTTGGATTCTAAACAGGCTTTTACTAACGTTGAGGCTTGCCTGGAGGATCAAAAAGCGGAATTCATCTCAATTGTATTGGAGAGACTATGAATATCGAGAACTTATCGAAAGAAATAAAGGCAAAGTTGATAGACAAACAGCAAGTTGCTTTTGTAGAGGCGTACAATGAGACTGAGAGTAAGGGTGAATCCGAACCGGCATGCTTACGTAGCGGTTGGACGGCAGCCATCTCTATTAATAGCCGGGTTGTTCCTCATGCTTTTCTGTTTCGTCCCGGGAATTGGGATGCTGCTCAGGGTGACGGCAGGATTACAGAGACAATGGTAGAAGATGCTGTGTTTGCTATTAACCGTTGTGCAGAGCTTGGCGTGCCTATTGCTACAAAATACATGCATTCAGAGGATTATGAGGCCATTCCTGTTGGTATTACCAATAACGCAACAATTGAGGATGACCACGTAGCATACGGAGACGTTTATATCTTACAGGATGCCAGGGCTGATTTAGATGGAAATGGCAGTAAGATTCTAGCCACCATTAATCAGATGGCAGATGCTTTATTAACTGACGGCATGAAGCTTTCAGTAGAGGCTCTTTACGATGTAAAGGTTCCTTCATATTATGGTAACAAGACAATTTCGCTTGAGCCTTCTGCAATGGCGATTCTGCCTGCAGGTGTAGCACCTGCGGTAACTAAGAAAATGATCGCTGGAAGAAACAATAGAGGGAGGCCGGTTGCCTTTCTCGCAAACAAAAAAACCCTTGAAGGGGGTGGACGAATGACACTCGAAGAACTCATTAAACTTGTCGAAGGATTAATCCCAAGGATTGACGCCCTCGAACAGGGAATTGCAAAGAAAGAGGCAGATGTAGAGGGAGATGTTGCGGCTGATGTAACAGAGCTTGAGAAAATCAATGCTGAGTTGAAGGCCAAGTTAGATAAGATAGAGAAAGATAAACTGGAGGCTGAAGTTAACAGCCTCGAAAAGGAAATTGTTGATAAAATTGATGCTGACCAGAAAGAAAAACTGGAAGCAGCCATGAAGGAGACAACCAATCTTTCTGAGAAGAAAGTAGTGCTGTCCAGGCTGAATGCCATAATTAAAGAGCCAGCCGACTCTGAGCGAAAGCTTAAAGCTGGTAGACAGACTAGTATCGACAAGGTGAGAACGATTGACAACGCTATTGTAAAGCGCATGGAAGAAACTGGTGAGTCTCGACTTGCCGCATCTCGCGCAATACGTAGGGAAATGTCAGAATCGGAACTTGATATATAAACAACTACAGGGGTTTCCCTGATTTCAGGGTGAATCCCAACAATGAGGAGGTGAACTTATGGGTCTAGCAACCATGACCGGGCAAATAGGCGGGCTGAGAGCTGCTGCTGATCTGCGAACCAAGCAATTCTACCTCGTGAAGAGAGTGAGTCCTACCACAATTAATCTTTGTGGTGCTGGTGAAGTAGCGCTTGGCGTTCTTGTGAATAAGCCTAATGTCGGTGAAGCTGCTGATGTATTCGCGTTTGGATACGCTACAGTGATTAGTGACGGTAACGCTGCTGCAATCGCTGCTGGTGACCCCATAAAGTCGGATGCTAACGGGAAGGCAGTTAAATCTGCTGCCAATAGGGATCATACGGTCGGATATTCTGACCAGGCAAGTACCACAGATGGCGCTCAGATGAAAGCGCTCATCGTTCCTGGCTCTTTGAGCCATGCATAGGGAGGTGACTAATGGATCTTTACACGCTGACTGATGCCGAGCTGAATCTGTATGTCACTTCTATCGTAGAGGCTTATACCAATGAGTACTACGCAACTACAGATATGGCTCCTGATGTACCAGTAGGTAGCTCTAGCTTTGCTTATAGAAAGCTCCAGCGCTCTGGTGCTGTCCAAAGTTCTGTTGTAGGTGAATATGGTGAAGGTATTCCTTTCGGGCAAAGTTCCGAATGGGAAAAGCTCAAAACTGAAGACCACTTCAGAATAGGGCTTATCCCTGATGCTGTACGTCTACTTGGCAGAGAAGCTGCTATAGACCTTGCTTCTGAACTCGCTGATGGTATTGGCGAAGAGTTCAAAAGAGAGGCCAACGTAGACTTCGCTAATTGGATCACCAAAACTTCTAATTTTACCAATCATGGGATTCCAGGAACCAAATGGGATGCTCCTAACGGTGATCCTGCGAAGGATATCTCCGCTAAGATTCTTACTATCTCTACGATAGTTGGAAGGGCTCCTAATGGGCTGGGAATGACTCCTGATGTCTTCAGGGAAATAGCAACGAACCACGCTAGAAGCGTAGATGGTAACCAAGCTACTGCGAGCAAGCAGGCGGTATTGAATTATATCGCTGCAGACGCTCTCACAACCCTTGCTATTTGCGATGTCGATAATGGAAAAGGAGTGAATGCCTATGGTACCAAGAACCTATGGCTGTTCTACAACGCTCCTACAGCTTCCAGAGTGAGTCCTTCGTTTGCCAGTACGTTCCGGTTCAAGAAAGGTTCTTATACCAAAACTGCGGTAATAAATAGTCCTGCTGGTCAGGCTCTTTATGCCCACAGTAACTACTTGACTCATGTTCGTAACGAGAAGGCATGTTACTACTTCCACGGAGTACTGACTTAAAGGAGAGATTATGATTTTCGGGTCTTATCACATGATGGTAAAAAACTTCACAGTCTTCGATGATGTAAAAGTGAGCAAATATTTGCTCATCACCGAAATGACTTCTCAGGCTAACCTTATGTCGATGAGACTAAATAAACGTTTCAAATCTCTTCCAGAGCAGTCTGTTGGATATGTAACAGCTACTGGAAATGTTTCGGAAGGCGACATTGTCAATATCGGTGATGTCGCCTACACCTTCACATCTACTCCGAATGTGCAAAATAGTGTTAAAATCGGGGCAAGCGCTACAGAATCTCTGTTGAATCTACATTCTGCCATTAACGAATCCCCTTCCGGAGAATATAATAGCGGTACAGATATTAATATCACAGTAGAATCAATACGAGATTCACTTACCCTTACCCTAATGGCGAGAACATGTGGACGTTCTGGAAATGACATCACTCTAACAACAACATCTTCTGATCTAGCCTTAGTTCCTTTTTCTGGGGGTAAAAATGAGGTAATTGCCTTATCTACTCTGAATATATGGTTAACCGCTTTATCTCTATTAACTGGTGCCGCTATGAGTAATAGCAGCGGTATAAGCCAAGAGCCATTGATAAACCGTCTCAAGGAACAAATAGATGCTGCGTGGGAGGTTCTTGATAAAGCCAAATCTTTGATTACTGTAGAAAATAATGTTCTTACGGCAGCCTCCATGACTCCTATTACTGATGATATCACAAGGGCTATCGACATGTGTGATCCTGTTGGTTGGGCTATAGATCCTAGACATGCGGTGAAACGATAATGACTAATGCAATGACATTAGAGTTCGATGCTGCCGATAAGCAACTATTGGAACACTGGGGACGACAGAAGACCGATAGAATCCACGAGGCGGAAAAGAAATGGGTAAATAATGTAGCAACATTCATGAAAGACGAGACCAACAGTGCTTTCGCTATGCAGAAACAACCAGGAGGTAGCGCATGGCATGATAATTCTCCTTCGTGGAATAATTACAAGGCTTCACATGGGGGTTCATCTCTGATTAACGTATTTACGGGACGATTGCGTGATTCTATTTCTACGTCCAAGACCAAGAACTCCTCGGAGGTGTATACTACTGTACCATATGCCGAGTCTATTGCTGACAGAAATCCCTTTATTCCTACCAAGAACCATGTTTCTACTTGGGGGAAGAAAATGGCCGAAGAACTGTTGAGGCACATATAATGGCTAGAATAGAATATCTGGAAGTACGAGAAGCGATGCTTACTTATGCTAAGGAACAGGTGCAGAAAGACTGTAAGACCGATGTTTATACTATTACTAGTAATTATACCCAATCTGTTGGAATACTCGGTTCTATACCCGTATCTGTGCTGCTGAAGTTTATTAAATTTAACGCACAGCCAGACATGTCGGAAACTAGCTACGGTTATACACGCGAGGCCATATTCGAATTGTTATTCGCTCCAAAAGCATTGGACGACGACGAAGCAGACACTCTCCTGGGACAAGCTCTATCAGACTTTGAGTGGTATATGAGTGATAGGGAACCTGGAAACGCATTCAACACAGTATTCGATGGCTATAGTATCGAAAAAATAGAGGTTAATCAAGGTGAAATCGGCAGAAATAAAGAAGCTGGTTTAATCGGTTGGATGAACCTATCAGCTTTTATTATGGAGGATTAGAATGGCAAAGAAAAAGATGACGGAATCCTTGGTGTACACAGGTGTTGTCTCTGCAGATTATATGAAACTGGACGGGACTTTAGCTAAAGTGCTACCAGGGCAGGTTGTACAGACACCAGATATCTTCGTAAAGCAACGCCTTGCTGAGGGTATATGGGAGCGCAAAACAAAGCCGGAGAAAGATATCCCGGCACAGAAGGAAGAAAAAGAGAGGGGTGCTGAATAATGGCTGCTACTGATTATTACATTGGTAAAGATGTTCGTATTGGAGTTGCTATAAATGCAGAGGTCTCGGGGATTTCTTTTAATGGGACTCCAGGCTCTTATGACTGCATGAAACTACAAAAGGGTAATAGCTGTAAGATTGATCATATCAATGCTAAAACTCCAGTTGAGGAAACAGGTATAGTTTCTGAGGATCATGAAACTGGAGGTTTGCTCCACAAGATTAGCTTGGATCTCGTAATGAGTTATTCTAAACGTGAGAAATTCTTCCAGCTTTATAATGGGGCTGTTGCTGCTACTGTAGGGGGATCAGCTCCTTATACGCATACTCTTACCTTGGCCAAGAAAGTTCTTAATGGTAGTTTCTTCGTGGAATATGCCAAGCAGTCTGGACAGCCCAACCAGTTCATTCGGGACACTTACGATAATTTCGTTATAACAGGTATTGAGATTAAGCAGGCTGTTGAGCAGTTTGCTCTGTTATCTGTTAAGGGTTTCTGTACAGGCATGGTACATTCCACCGCACAATCTTCTCTAACGTCTACCAGTACTACTGAGAGGCTTAGCTGGAAACATTTCTCTCCTACCCTTAATGGAACCTCTACTTATCGTCTGGGAGACATAGGGGTGTCTCTAGGGGCTTCTCTGGCTGAGGGAGAGTTCGATCATGCAGCAGGTACTCCTACGTCTCAGGACGGAAACTGGTATAGTGGTAACCTGTCGGTAGGATATACCGCTGATGTGAGGATGAATGATAGTTCGTACGCCTTGAGTTCTCATCCAGCTATCCTATGGGATGGAACCAACGAATATAAGTGGGACAATGGGAAAGCTGCAGGAGACAATAGACAGTTTGTTCTGACCTTCGGTAATAGTTATATTGATACTCCAAATGAGGCCATGGGAGAACCTGGACGTATAACACAGTCTTTGTCACTTACTGCTGAAGGGGGCTCTACACCAATTATTGGTATAGTGTTTATAAATGCTAGTGCCACTGTGTAATTACTAGAAAGAGAGAGAGCTTTGAAGAAGTTCGCAGCTATAATTGATGGTTTGATGGATCGGTTCATCGATAAGATGATGGACAGATTCATGCATGAGCTACTCGAACAAGGTAAACCGGCGCAGGTTAAAAACACTCTTGACGTATATATCCCGACCTTTGACGTTACGTTAAAGCTGCATCGTGTTGATGGAGAACGCCTTCTCAACGCAGGGGTTCATCCTATGCTGCACGGAGCTCCTAATAACGAGATGGATGACGAAGAACGTGAAGCTGAAGCCAATCTGTACATGCGAAACGCTCGTCAACTCATCTGTGAGTGTTCTATTTCTCCTAAAATCTATCCTCATTACCATAAGGTCAAGGGAGATGAACTGTCTATCAGTAAATTCTCTGATTCTATGGTCCTGGAAATCTTAGGGTTAATATGTCCGTTCGATAACAGTGGTTTTTTACGAGCTAACAGGTCTTCTGTAGACTTAATGGACGCCGATTGTTTAGATGAACACTACGTCAGGGCAGATAACCAGGATAAGATTGCGAATGACTTCCAGTTCATGGCTCAAAAGACCGGAATACCACTAGACAGGCTTATGAAGAAGTCTAATGAAGAATTGGCTCGTATCGGTGAGATGATTAATGCGGTTGTAGACAACGAAAACAGCAATGCCGCTAAAGGTAAGGGGTAAAAGTGAGTGATACTGTAACCCTAGTAGCGGAATTCAAGGATAATATATCCGGTCCTGCGAAGAACGCTGGTGATAACGTCAGTAACTTCGGGAAAACAGCAGGTATTGCAGGTGCTGCCGTCGTAGGATTAGGAGTTGCTGTTTTATCTGCTGCCAAGAAGATGGGTGAGTTGGGTGCGAAGGTAAGAGATACTGCTGCCGAGCTTCATATGTCTACTGATGCTGTGCAAGCTTATAATTATGCCTTCATTCAAACCGGAGGCTCGATTGATACCTTTCAGTCATCTATGCGTGGTGTTGTTACTTTCATGCGTTCTGCAGCCGCTGGGGGGGCACAACAGATACAGGTCTTAGATGAACTCAATCTAACATACCAACAGCTTCATGATATGTCTCCGGAAGAGCAGTACGAAATCTTAACTGATCGTATCGGAGCAATGACTGATGTAACCACGCAGGCTACGACAGCAGCTACTATCTTTGGATCAAGATACGCGCAACAGGTTATTGGTACTCTGGAGCAGGCTGGAGGGTCACTGAGGCAATTAACTCAAGACTTCAAAGATTCTGATATGATGATTCCTGCGGAGGATATTGAGAGCCTTGCTGAATTTTCAGATAAGTGGACTGAGATTGAAACCAAGATTCAAACCCTAATGGCGGAGGCTATTGTTCCTATATTGCCGGCGATTGAAAATGTGGGTGATGAATTCGCTGATTTTGCAGCCGAAACTCTTCCTAAAGTCGTTGAAGCAGTGCAAAATGCAGTACCTGTGTTTACGGCTTTAACTGATGTAGCTTTGAAAGTAGCCGAGGGCTGGGGTAAATTGTTCGGGGGAGACTCTAAAACACAGGTGCAATATGCAAGAGAAGCTATGACTCAAGTTAAAGAAGACCTAGAGAACGGCGTTGCTAATGGCTTCATAACGGCGTCAGAAGCATCAGAAACGTTTAACGCTCATCTTGAAGGTATGATAAAAGGTTTTTCTCATAGTGCTTACGAACAAGCGGTATTGCGTGCTGGAACCGATGATATAACCTTGAGTTTCAATTACGCATCTATTGCTCTACAGAATCTTTTGAAGATTATGGGCTTAGACGATATAGTGTCTGGGCTGACTAATCAGTTTAGGGACTTGGGTGCTCAGGTAGCCGGAATCGTTGGGATGATTAGCGGGATAGCAGAAACCCCACCAATATCGGTAGTTCCTGGGGATATCGTACCAGATATTACCGATAAAAAAGATAAGTGGATATCTGATATCCAAGAAGTTGCTGAAGCTGAGGCTGAACGCGCTGCAGCTCATAAGGCATTAGCTGTAGAAGCTTATAATAATGCAGCAGAAGCCCACAACGAACTCTTGAGTATGATTGCCGAAGAGAATCTTTCTGTACAAGATAAATATACAGCCGAATTAGCCCGTATACAGGAGCTTGAGGATGCATCTGGAGATCATGATGCTGCTGATAGAGCAAGGATGGATGCTAAGGATGCTTATGAGTCCGAATTACATGACATAAAAGTAGCCAGAGAGGAAGAATTAAGAGACATTAGTCTGGAAGTATTGAACCAGACTGCAGCCCTTGTTGATCAAATAGGTGATATGAAGCTTAGAAATCTACATCAGGAAACTAAAGAGAAGAAAAAGGCGAGTAAAGATGCTTTAGCAAAAGAGATAGCAGCAATAAAGGCTACAACTATGAACGAGAAGGATAAGCAGGCTGCGATAACTAAGGCTAAAGAGGAGGCTGCAAAGCGACAAACAGCTATACAGGAGGTAGCGGCTCAAAAAGAAAAGGATATCAAGAGGGCTCAACAACCCATGAAATTGGCTGTGGCTATTTCCAACATTGCTTTAGGAGTTTCGGAAGCTTTAGCATCCGGTCCTCCTCCTATGAACCTTGCTCTGGCAGCTATTACTGCCGCAGCAGGAGCAACAGAGATTGCGACCATAGCCTCCCAGAAGTTTGCTACTGGTGGATACGTCCAAGGATCGGGGACTGGAGACTCAGTTCATGCCAGGCTTACTCCTGGAGAGTACGTCATGACGGTGCTGGAAACTAAAAGGATCGAAGAATCGCAGCGATATTCCGTTCCTCAACCCCAGACAATGTCTGCCTCAAAACTGGGAGAATCTCCGGATATCTATATCTCTATACCCTACCAGCCTACGTTTTCTTCTGCGACCCCTGGAGAAATGGTTAAGTTTACAGAAGCTGTGGTCAAAGCACTAAAAATGGCAGGATTATAATATGGACAAATATTCTCAAGATTCGGAATTACAGTGTAACGTTACCACTTCGCCAAGTGATAGGCCAGTGTTGTCACGCAGGTTGTCTCGTAGGCCAAAAATCAAAGAGAAACCCAAGAACAAAGCCGTTGTGTTTCAGTCTTCTAACAACGAGAAAACTTTTTATCACATGGGAGAAAGGCTAGTAGACCTGTCGTTATCGGGAAAGTATTTTCACGAAGATGACAAGAAGTTTCTCGATGAATTGGAAGAACGCAACTCTGAAGCATATGTCTATTCATCGGTGCCAGGCTCGTTATTCCAACACTGCCCTTTAACAAGAGGCGTAAAGGGGGATCCTTCTGATGGTACGTACGTAGGTACTGTTTCAACGGGCACTGTTGTTTATCTGCCTCACGTTGATACTAGTTCCCAGGTTTATCTTGAAGAGACGGATTTTGAGAACAATCCTGTGCTGGCTGATGGGATCATCTACAAATCAAGTCTTAACGATCATATTAGCAAAGACCTCCCCTTAGGACGAGGAGTTGCTATATTGTCCAAATCTACAAACTATATTAAAAATTCTTTGTTTGCTCATGATTCTTCTAGTGTTTACAACTGGGCTTTGTCGTCTGGGACACCTATGCCAAGGATAAATGCAGACGGATGGATGGGTGTTCCGGCGTTAGAACTATGGGGGACAGAAGTTTGGTCATCTTCAGCGGTTGACATATCATCGCTATCGGACGGAGATAATTTCGCTGTATCTTTTGGCTGGAGAACAGACGGTACTATGGACATACGTTTAACATTTTTCAATGGGGGGAGTTCTATTAGTAAAGCCATTACAAAGTTAAAAGGCTCAGGATATTGTAATTATAAAGCTACTGTTCCTCCTGGTTATGGTGGTGCAGGAGCCGACGTAAAAATGCTAGTAAGCTTAACAACAGGCATTAGAGGAAGTTTTTGTGCACCTCAGATAGTACTTGATATCAGTGGCTTAACCGGTAGAAAAGAATACCCTGTATTCATCGGGGCCTCTGGTAATAATAAAATAGGTTCAATAACCGCACAAACATTAAAATATACAGGGAACTGGCAAGCTGGAGTCTATCGTATCGGAGGAACTGCTGATGCAATGATTATAGTGTCGGGATACATTCAGCCGATGCTTTCCGTGACTAGTAATATTAACGAAGCGAAGTACGTGTATACTCTGGTTGATTCATATTCTGGGAAATATTCCTCTGTGTACTTATACTATTCAGGAGCGCTTTTAACGGCTTATCTTTATTCTGATGGAGTCTTGTATTCTGGGACTACTATTACTAGTTATAATCCAGGAGATACCATATTTATGGCTCTATATGTTGGGTGGACATCTGGAACCTATACTCTAGGATTTAAGACGAGAGTTGTGGGCGGTGATACCACTTATAGTGCAGAAGATAATACTTCAGCAGACAAGTTTGTTATCTATGATACTCTATATGTCGGTTCGGCTAAGGATGGAACTATGGGGGCAGATTCCATTTTCCAAGACGTTAACGTGTGGTCAGGAACAGAGGCAATGGTAGCCGCACAAGTAAAGTACATGGCCGATCCTGCTAATTTGATGGAGCATAGAGAGGTGTTGGGGCGTAAATATCGAATATCTGCTAATTTATCTCCCAATCCTTACAATAGACGCAGGTACGATGGCACTATATCCTGCGAGAACACGAAGGTATTATAATGGCAACTATATTGCCGGCGCGTAGAATGTATCAGATAGAGTATGATTATGGTCTGTGGTGGGAGCAGGCCGGTGGAGGCTCTATATACCCAAATTCTGATATTCTGTTGGTATCTTCTACTGGAGACCAGACTACGCCCACTGAATACGCTCGTAGCGCGATACAGTTTAAGACAAATGTTCCAACGTGGAGCACGGTTGGTTCTTTGACGGAGCTTAATGCAGTGTTATGGCTGTACTTAGAAGCTTATGGCTATTCTGGAGGCATAGGTAACATACAAATAGCTCCTATTACTGCTGCATGGAACATGTCGAGTTCTCAAGTAACGATGAGGTCTATTGCTACCGGAGCATATTCTGGAGCCATAGCTCCTAGTCCTAACCAGGAGCGTGGCTGGGTGGGCTTCGACTTGGGGACGAATTCGTCCCTACTCCGAAGTACTCACGGCATATGTATAAAGATCAATACCACTCTTGCTGGGCCAAGCTCTTTCAAGTTTTCTCGCGTTCCGGTTCCGGTAGGACGGGCATACTTGGCTATAAATGTGTTAAATGCAATAAACGTTGATGCTGTGGATAGAGCCTCGTTAGATAGTAGTCTCCTGGAGGCTATGAAGAGCTCGTCTCCGACGTACTCTTTAAGCGCACGGGTGAAACAAGAACCAATAGTTCCTTCTCGTTCAGATATACCAGTAACATTGGGGCGTGACCTCCAATTCAACAGGAACGTTCCTTTCCCTGAAACGTGGCGGATGTCAGTTCCATCGTTGGGGAATCTATCTTTTTCTTTAGACGTAGACTTGTTGCCTTACAGGGGGTCTATTTTAGAGACATCCTTGAAGGTACGATCAGGTCAAAAAGCTCCAGTTGTGATCGCAAAACAAAACGTTATTTTAGGGGAGGTCGATAGCACATTTTCACAACAGGAGGTTGTTACGGCAGACCCGCTGAAGGAAATGTTATCCATGGTTCCTTATAGAAGAGATCCTATCCTGGGGATGGAAAACGTCCAGATTGATACAGAATCTCGACTATACGCTATGTTGGCGGTAATGATCAATGGAGCAGGTATAGGCTGGGAGCGTATAAGGCAAAAAGATTTATATTGGCTTATGTTAAGATTTGGTTCTATCTGGGATAGAATATCTAAAACTGCCGCAGATATGCGGAGTTATACAATCGACAATTTTGTGCAAGAGATTGGAGCACAGTACGCGATAGCAATATCTCGTGGCAATGATGATTCCATTTCTATTTGGCACCCTGCAGTCTATCGTCCATCACTCAGAGTGTGGGAGATAAACGACACTGAAATTGCCAACGTGCATTACAAGAGGAAAGACGGACAAGATACTTATGACATCGTAAAGATTCAGACTACTCCGGTATCTTTAGAGGATGAATTTCCTACCCGCCTTGATTCTCGTGATAACATATATTCTTTGAGTTCTCTTGGAGGATGCTTTAATTCCTATCAAGCAGCGAGAGCGTCTTTGGGAAAGCAATTAGCTCAACGTTTAACGTGTCCTTATTACACTTATGAATTTACCGCGGGTCCCGTTGCTGCTGCGTGGGAGGTGGGCGATAAGCTTAAAATAACGTCTAAGTCTAACTCTTTTTCAAACAAAGTATTCACTATTATTAGAATATCCGGGAAAAGTGTTGATGGTAAATATAAGATACAGGCTGTCCACTGGCCGCAATCTCCAGGGTACCAGAGTACGTGGCAAGATACAGGCTTAAAAGGTATCTGGCGTTTCTGGAAGTGGGATACGTGGGCGAAAACGGGGGCGAATCAATCTCCAATCGGTAACGCCGGCAGCATGACCGTTACTACATTTAGTGATATCTTACACCTGGACTGGCGAGGTGTGGTGGGAAACGCGGATATAACGGCTCCTGCTACGTTTGCACCCGACAATGGCGGAGGGTCTTCGAAATATGACTTGGTTGATTTTATACTGACCTTGATAGGAGAACAGGCATCTGATCCAACTTATGGAGCTGGTGACCCCGCGTGGACGAACATACTAAGATTCGAGGACAGTGCTAGTAACAAGGCTGTGTATTGCGGTATACACAGGGTGTCAGCCCCGAAACCAACAGGTACGTATTATTCTTCATGCGACCTGAGGTTCTTCTTGGGATACACAGCGAACAAGACCACGAATCCTATCGTGTGGTCTTCTAAAGTAGAATCTCCTCCCGGGTTCGGAAATTTTACTAATCCCTGGACGTACGGAATTGCTATTCAGTGGCATAATAATACTGTTCGGCTGTACGTTAATCAGGCGTTGATGGGAGCGATTACTGTAGCTGGTACGAATTACAATACAGTAAAGCTTATCACGCCTGTTGGGACAGAGCATAAAGTTGGTTGTCTTAGGTGGTTACAGAATCAAGACGATTGGTTCAGTCCTTCTCAGTGCGTTGGTGCGATAGGTCATGACAATTATTATCCTTAGAGAGAGGAAGAAAAATGCAGAATATAAAAATGCTTCATCTTAATAACTCTGGAGAGGCTGTAATCGCTAATGGTGCGAGCCTTTCCGGTGAGATTGATGTCAGGGGGTTTAGCCATCTATGGGTCAGAATGCCAGCGGCTTGGACTGCTGCAGATATAGCCCTGCACACATCTGAAGAGTCTGGCGGTACGTTCAGTTTGCTTCGGGATAATGCTGCATCTGCTGTAATTATAGACGGATGTAGTACGAATGATTCCTACGTTGGGATCAATATGCTGGTTGGATTAAGATATGTGAAGCTCGCATCTGTCAGCGCGGCAGACCCCGCTGTTGCTGTTAATCAAGCTGCAGCTAGAACGATTCAGTACGCCATGGAAGTGTAAGAAATTGGCTAAAGTTATTTCAGCCGTAATGGGGAACTCCCCTGCAAACGTGATTGCTACTCTGCAAGCGGGAGGAAATCTTCCTGTAGGGGTGACATATTACTACCGTGTTGCCCGGTGCGGACCGCATTACAATTACTACGGCAACGATAACTCTCTATGGTGGAGATCAGTTCCCTCTGTAGAGGTATCGGCTACTACAGACGCTACTCACAGGACGATTCGTATTGCCTGGGATGATGATGGTGGGGAGGACTACCATACGTTCTATATATGGCGTGTTCGGACTGCCGGCAATTACTCCTATTATGATAGAAGGACCGATGTTTTAACACACAACTTCATTCAGATCGGCAGTCACAGTATAGGAGGTTTGAGAGGTTATGAAATGCCCGTTTCTGGGGGCAGATTCTATATAGATGATGCAGGGCAATATACTGAAGTATGTTATCCTATTCACGAATATGGCGTCCCAAACATCGTTTTGTCTGGCGGAGATGCTTCTGACCCTTTAACTCTTTACGATGTTGTAGACTGGATGCAGGATAACGGTTGGGGAAACAACGTTCAGACGGTGGATTATTATACAGGTAACAATCTTCCTGTAGTGATTTATATGACTGCAACGTTGAGAAACAACGGTGATCTGTACTTCAAGATCCCTAAACGGGTTCATTTCATCCAGCAATACGGCAAAATCTTCTTTTATGGAGGCGATACGACCTTCCAGATGGGAGAGCGTCCCGACCCGTCTAAAGATTGGACTGAGAACGGGTGTATCTGGCAGTGTATGTCCTCGGGAGCGTCTTACAGCGGTACTTACGGCAATTTCCTGATGTATGATTCTATTATGTGGGGACAACCAGCCTCGTTCCGACCAGATTTCCACATGTTTAGGATGTATCTTGGGCCTGCTTTTCACATGTACAATCAGTCTGGTTTTAAGTGTGAAATTTTGAACAGTATTTATATTCCTGGAGAGGTCGGAAGTCGTGGAAGATTGGCTCCCGTCTCGGCTCTCATGCGTAATTCAATGTTGGATATTTATAGTGCTGAGTTCGGAGTTCCGTTCGCAACGTTCGAGAATATTCAAGGCCCGGGATACCTGCTGGGCAAATTTGCAACGCAAGCCTGTAGGACTGACGAGTATCAAAATATGGGAAAGTCATCATACGATGTCGTCTGCCTCTCTGGCAGACGGGATTCCGAGGTTGGGTTCTATCATATCAACTATCGATGCAACGCGGAGCCGTACATGGTTTTACGTTACTATCCTTACCTAGCAGACACGCAGCCTTATCATATTGCCAGAATGTGTAAACTGAGTGTCAAGGTAGTGGACGAGACTGGTGATCCTATTGCTGGAGCAACCTTGAAAGTTTACGATAAGAACGGGAAAGACAGAACATACCTGTTCTCAAGCACCTTGAACGCGAACATAATGAGCAAGACAGAGACACAGTTACAAGTGCAATCCGCTGCTATATCAGAGTTCGCGGTCGGTGATATCGTCCGGATCAACGAAGAAGATATGCTGATAACCGGAATATCTGACCCTTTCCTGACCGTAGAACGCGGTTACAATGGGACAGCGCCTGCAAAGTATTATGGTACCAGTAGCCCTGTAGATGGGTTATACGTGTTCAAACCTATGAAGAACGTATCGGATGCAGACGGGTTATTTCCAGAGATTCCTGTGGTGTTTGCTTTTCATCGGACTCCGGTTCCTACCAGAAACGGCCCATGGACGACATATACATTTACGGACGCTGATTCTATATCTCCTCATACAATCGTAATAGAGCGTGATGGGTACAGAACTTACACCTCGATACTGACAATAGACGGAAACCAGGGGCCTATCGATGAAGTTATAGCTATGGTGCCAAAATCAGAGTACATAACAACTGCTCCTCTGGAAGTTTCGATGGACAATCCTGATATCGAAGTAGAGGTGGGTTTACCGGAAATACTGGTTATGACTGACATTCCGTCGGTTGACGTTGTGATTAAAAAGACAGATATTGAAGTCACGGTGGAAGGGCCGGGCATAGACGTGGAGGTTGATTGTGGCTAGTTTAACTCTTAATAGGCACGACAAAGGGTTTGACATTAATTTCGCAGTGAAAGATTCGGACGGGAACGCTTACGATTTGACTGCTCATACTATAGAATTTCACATTTCAGACGAGAATTACGTTACAAAGCTAAGTAAGGCGTGTGTCATCACAGACGCAGCGCAGGGGTTGTGTAAGTACACGCTTGGTAACGACGATTTGGATTTGGAGCCTGGAGATTATCTTGGAGAGTTAGAATTAACAACCGCAGGCGGACTCCGGATAACGAATGTTAGCAAGATAAGTATAAAACTGGTTGAAGAATGCGGTTAATAACAACAGGAGGCTATTATGACATTATGGAAATGTGATTGTTGTGGGCACGTATGGGAAGAGCCGGATGGCTACGTTCCGGACGAGTGCCCTAACTGTTCCGGGTGCGATAAAATACCCCACCTTCACGACGACGACCCTAAACTCCACCCAAGACCGAAGACTTAACATGTTTAGGTGGATAAGACAGCACCCTAAACTCACGATACTCACACTATCCTTATGCGTTCCGGCTGTGTATGGCAGCATTACGTGGATATCGGGTGTTGATAGGGTGATAGATGATTTTCCCGTAACCAGACAGGATGTGACTGAGGTTATGGTCGATAACGCTCGGTTGGAAACAGAGGTAGATGCTTGCCAAAGCAGGATATATGACCTTGAAAAACATCAGATAGAATTGTTACAGGCGATACCCCGAATTGATGCCAACCTGGAGTGGATCAGGCAGGCGCTGGAAGAAGGTAAATGACAATGAAGGACAAGCTGGTGTGGTACCTGAAACAACTGCTCCCGCTGAAATACTACTCTGAGTACAAGCTCAACGGTGTACCTTACACATGCCGCTGGCGCATGTGGTTCGGGCGCTGCTTTCAAATCGATGAAAGACTGGTGGTGTTCGAATGACCTGGAACATGAGAAGCAAGCGGTTTCTGATGGCGCTGATGGTGTTTGCCGTGTGGGTGGCTACCCTGATCCTGGACAAAGACCTCTTCCGCTGGCTGACTCCATACGCGCTGGGGGCAGTGGCTGCGTGGATGGGGTGGGATTCATGGAAGCCACACACATAAAAAAACCCTGCATGGTGCAGGGATACCCGAGAGGGTGATTTACTCTTGAAAGGAGTAACAGATGAAAACTTATAGTAACAGGAAACTATCCAAACTGGTCAGGATATTGATCGATGGTACTCAGATCATCTCAGGGGCCAGACAGAACTCTGATAATGTAGGCACGGTAGGGGCTACCACTGTAGCTGCTACTGAATATGGTGACGGCATGCACCACGTCACTGTGCTTACATTGACAGACTTCGTCGTAGGGGCTCCAGGGGCTGGAGCAAATAAGGCTTTCGGAGCAAAGGTATACTCTTTCCCGGCAGGAGTCCATGCTCACCAGATTACCAGGTTTAACTTGGGTCTGACTCAAGGCGGAGTAACTACGGACACGCCTGACGTTGGTATTGGGTCTGTCGTGGGTACCGGGGCCGTTGCCGTTCTTGGCGGAACCGCTACTTTCGAGGATTACGTTACAGGACAGACATGGGGTGTAGCCCTAGACGGTACTCTGCAGGCTTGTGCGCCACTTGGAGCCACTGCGGGTATTAATACAGGCATTTCTCTTAATGACACCTCAGATGTCAAAGATGTGTTCTTAAACGTTGCTGATGGTTGGAATGCCGGGGTAACCGGTAACCTTACAGCCAACGGCACAATAGTACTAATCTGGGACACGGTGGTATAACGATGAATATTCGAAGATTGATTCAGTTGGAGAATCAGGTTGCTGAGAATACCAAGGTTCTTACAGAGATCAAGAGACAATTGGCTAAGAAGAAAAAAACCAGTAAGCCAAAGACCAAGAAGTAGTTCTGGAGGGGGATAGTATGTTTGATTTAGCCGAATACAGCGAACGATTAAGTGACAAACTGTCCCCCTCTACACGATTATCTGAGCATTTCAAAGCATCTGAGCTATCGTGTGCGTGTTGCGGGAGGGTATTTATCTCTCCAGTAGTGCTAGAAATGCTTGAAAGGCTGAGAGAGAAACTTGGTTGTGCGATATTGTTGAATCCTCGCGAGGGTATGGGTAGTGGATATCGTTGTCCTGCTCATAACAGTGATATCAGGGGGGCTACTCATTCCAGACATTGCCTCGGATTAGCAGTAGACGTTCCATTACCCACCAAATACTTGCACCTTCCCGAAGAATTCGCATTTATAGTGGAGTCTGTGGCTAGACAAGTTAGGGGAGGCTTCCACTATTACCCCGAGAACCGTTTTGCACACATGGATGCCTGGGCATGGCCACCGAACAGAAGGTGGTAAAGTATGTCTGTCAACTTATCATTCAAGATCAATATAGGAATAATTCTCTCAGTTGTGGCTGTAATCTTCATATTCATTCTAAGGCCGTTTTCCTGCCATTCTAGCCCATCTAATAAAAACTGGCACGTACTACACTCAGGATTAAAGAATCTGTCTTACGCACAGGCCGAGCCTATAAATTTAGCGAAATTACATGATTTTACTCCGGAGATTAAGGATAACACCATATCTACCTCTATCACTGAAGGAATATGGACGCCCGATTCTGTGTATACTCCAGAAGACACTCTGATTGTTACCGCGTCTGGTATTACCCTGGCTGACAACACCCATTGGACACGCATAACCATAGATGGTAAGCCCGTGACCGTATTAAAAGCCGAATACTACAGCAGGAACATTCAAAGACGCTGGATCGTACTGGTAGAAACCACTAATAATGCCGGTATAGGTGCCGGGATAGGTTATAACCTGTTTTCGCTTGCCGGTATTGACGCCGTGTCTGCTGTTTCCATCTCAATTCGTGGCAACTGGATAGCTCCGGAGGTTAGAATACAGCAGAATATCTGGAGCGGAATAGCAATAGGGGCTGGTATAGGGTATAGGTTCGGGGATTCAGAGGGTATTCACTTATCTGCAGGAGTTAGCCTGGAGATTTAGGAAAATGGTTCGTTCTGTAAGAATTAGAGCGTGTAAAATCCTTTCGACAGCCCATGTGTCCTGTAGAGATATTTACTGTCTCAACTTTCTTTCATTTATCACATTGGACATTTCTTAAAAACAAAACATGTCCGTCCTCTCAAATAGGCTTGTGTTCCAAATACGTTTTCGAATCTCTCCGAGTTTTTGCAAAAGAGGCGTTGCCTAAAAATCAGAGAGTGAATGAGCTGAAAATATTACATGACACTGAAAGTACTTTTCGTGCAATCGGTAAAAACAGGCAAAAACAGCGTCGTAGAATGGCTATACAAGGGCATCTATGAAGACGTGTAATATTATTGAAAAAGTGTAGCTACGTAAATATGAAAACGAGCAATTGAACCAATCCGAACTATTTACATGCTCTAATTTCTAAGAAATGTGTAATTGCCCGGAATTCAATAAATTATTCTGTAGAATTTCAAAGTTTACTGATCACGCGAATCCCTGTCGGAAAAGTTATGGAATCTTGAAAAACGGGTGTAACTTTATTCTCGTTTTGAAAAAATCTAATATCTTGGAAAACGGCAGTAACTCTAAACGCGAAAAAGATTGGAGAACAGAATAACAGTAGACGGTGCATGGGGGTTTTGGGAGACTGACAAAACTTGATAGAATATTAAGTTTTCTGCTCTTACGTGTTCGTTTAGACAGATCCGAAAAGTTCTTAAAAGGGGGTATTTCTAATAGACCCATTCCCCCATTTCGGGGAGCGTGGGACGCAACAACTTAGGGGATTGCCACCTAGACAGATCCGAAAAGTTCTTAAAAGCGAGTATTCCAAATGTCCGTTTAACGGACTTTAGAAACTCTAACCCATTCGCCCGATTCGGCGAGCGTGAGACACAACAACTTAGAGACCTTTTTTTCAAATATAAATACATAACCCCCAACGTGGGGGTTGACATTGGGGATAACCATGCTATGATACCCATAGAGATTGGAGGTGAGACATGAGTAGAGGAAGACATAGAAGCCATATTCAGTTGAAGAAGCTAGAGGAAGACTGGCTGTTGAGTCGAGTAGCTGCAGACGAGGAAGAAGAACTGTCCTTCAGTGCAGCGGTGCGAGAAATCCTGGTAACCCACCCAATATTCAGGGAAGTTCAAAGGCGGTTACAGGTAGATCCTGGGTTCAAAGAGGAATACGAGGTGCTGGTAGCTAAAGGCAGAGAGATTAGACGTGCTAACAAACGGAGGTAGAGAGATGAAGCATGTGAGTAAGATAAACAAGGTTCTGAACCTATTATTGAAAGGACATACAATATCCCAGCAGGAGGCTATAGCATTCTTTAGTTATTACCGCCTGAGCGATGGAATCTACAGATTGAAGAAAAGAGGATACGATATTAAGACTACAATGATATACCTTCCAAATAACGAGAGGTATGCTAGATATGAACTAAGGAGGCGTTTCTAATGTTTAAGTTTACAGACAAGAAAGTAATTACCCGAACCTTATTTGAAGCATTTAGTAGGTTCGAACTGATTGGTTGTATGCCTGTGAAATTAGAAGTGCAGTTTGTTGGCCGTAAATACTCTTTAGAGATATCATACACTGTAGAAATGGAGATATCGCCTACCGGTTATTTGCACAGGACGATGTATTATGATTATGAAACGATTGAGCGTATCATCGAAGCCTATGATAAAGCTACCGTCGGATTTTATCTTTGGGAGCGGATTGAGAAACAGATAACATATGATGCATATTCTGTTATCGAAGGGGACAATGCTGATAACCACAACACATTCAAGAGATTGCTTAATGAAGTGAATGATACCATGAAACGGGAGGGATAACGTGGATCAGACATATATCAGCGGGCGCTTAGGGCGAGATGCTGAGTCAAAGGCTACTACTGCAGGAGATATAACAAAGTTCTCGGTGGCTGTAGGATATGGCAAAAAGGACAACAGAAAGACTATGTGGTACGACGTAGTAACCTGGCACGGAACTGCCATAGCCTGCAAGGGGCTCAAGAAAGGCGACGCAGTAATAGTAGTGGGAAAACTGCGCATCAACGAATGGACAGACCGCGATGGCGTTAAAAGGCGCACATGGAGCCTGCAGGCAGACACGGTAGGGAAGGTGCTGTACGTAAAAGAGAGTAAATCGCAGGAAGAGAGCAGAGAATCAACTAATGATGACCCAGCATACTGAAAGGATGGGTAAAATGAACAGAGCAAGATTGGTGACTGTAACGCTAGGATTATTTCTCTTAGTAATGGCTTGTAATGGGAATGATGTTATGGGCCCGGATACAACTTCGACAGTGACATATAAAGTTGTAAGTGACGCAGATTCGGTACGGGTGGAATATCTGGATGCGGATTGTATGTATATTGTTGACGTATTATCCTCTCCTTGGGAAATATCTATTCAGAAAAAGATTGGTACGCTTGCATATTTAGCGGCGTATAATCTGAGTGAGACCGGGAGTCTTACGATTATGATCACTATTGATGGACACGATTACCGCCGGCATACCGAAGCTCCTTGGGGATGGCTTGAGTATATGCTAGTGGTGGAATGAAAGGATGGATAAAATGGACCATACGAGACCGGACATAAAGCAGATGAGGAAAGAGATCAACGATAATTTGCGGAAGCTTGAGGTATTGAACGGTAAAAGCCCGGGTACGTATTCACTGCCGGATTCCGCACCGCATATAGTAGAGTACGGCGACGCAGTTCACTTTCATTCAGCGAATATCTCTGGGATCCTATTCGATATGCTAGGGCAAGAAGGGGGTGTATACGTTGCTAACGAGTCAGTTGTGCTGAAGAAGGGTAAAGACACCTGGTTGCACCTAAAAGGGAAGGCATTGACCTCCTGTAGCCTTGGAGACATCTCTGCTGATGGCATAGGACACCTCGTAAAGAAGGAAGTTCAGGATTTCAAGATTGATGAGCTGTCTGTAGGAGTGTCCATCCAGCAGCTTGTACCGCTTTTCACGCAGGCCCTGAGGGTGTTGGAAGGTGTGTCTGACCTGATCACAGACTATGAAGTTGTGCTGGACAAAAACCAAACTTGACAGAGGGATTAAACCGACTATAATTGTTTTAACAAAACAGGGAGAATACAGTGAATTTTAATAATCCGCCTTTTGGAAGAGTGACTTTGATGCAAACCGCATCGTCTCCCTGTTTGTTAACCAAGAGGCGGGTTTTTATTTATGAAAGCAGGAATCATGACCAAGCAAGAGGCTGATAGGATTACCAACCGACAGATCGCTCAGTTACTTGATTCAATCGAGGACGTGTTCACGTTACCCGATATTGTTAAACAGCAAATTATCAAGTATATGCATTATCTGAAGGCTAATCTTATCGTAAATCAGGAAGGACTTACCAATGGAGAACATCACCAAGATTTGCGGTAAATGCGGAGTACTGAAGCCTGTTACCGAGTTTCACAAGAACAAAAGCACGACTGATGGGCTACATCATCAGTGTAAAACATGTAGGACTGAATATTATGCTGAGCATCGGGAGGAGATAATTGCTCGTAAAAGGGCTTATCGTTTCGAGCATAGGGAAGAGATACGAGCCCGCAACAAAGCTTATCGCTCCAAACATAGGGAAGAG
>Ga0256845_1000733_pt1 | contig 29066 bp, 29 predicted proteins | sample RiftiametaG_FD_189101 | JGI IMG/M metagenome (GOLD analysis project Ga0256845, IMG submission 189101) | Tube worm associated microbial communities from hydrothermal vent at the East Pacific Rise, Pacific Ocean - Riftia | ecosystem: Host-associated > Annelida > Integument > Unclassified ...
ATTTCAGACAAGGTCGTAGTATTCATTTCTAACTCTCAAAGGTTAGAATAGATCATGTCTACCGATCTGAGTCAATCTTTGTGTGCTTTCTCATCAAAATATTTTAAAATTGCTTATTTATAACCCGCTTGCCCTGAGCTAACTTCGAAAATATAGTAAATTACGCAGTTAAAATACTAATTAGTATGACCTTTTACAACATTCCACACATTATAGCCTTTTCATAAATTCGTTCGAATAACGATCGAAAGTGTTTTATGATACAGCATTATTCAAGATTAATTTTATTTGGAATTTCAACTCTATTTTTTGACAACATTTTATGACCATACAAGCCCGTGACATAATAAAAAGTTCTCTTGTCTTTTTTCTGCTTATGCTATTTGCTTCTAATAGCAAAGCTGATTGGTTAGATATTGTTAAGGAAGCGACTGCACAACTAGCCAATGAGTTATTTTCAGAAGATGATAAAAAGCCTGTTGCATTATCTAGTGAAAGGTTAAAGCTTTACCCAGCACATTATAAACTACAACAAATAGTTGAACCCATTCATAATACGGACTTATTTTTTATGGAAACCGGCGTTCAAAATAAACCACCCCTTCTTTTGATACATGGTATGGGCGATCTTGCCACAATTGACTGGTTGAATGTCATACCAAACCTAGAAAGAAACTATCATGTTTACGCGATTGATTTACCTGGGTTTGGCTTGTCTAGCCACAACTATTTTGTCTACTCACCCGAAGAATATTCTAGAATAATTAATTGGTTCATGCAAAAAGTTATGACTGCATCAGGACAAAAACCAATTTTAATTGGGCACTCTATGGGAGCCGCTGTAAGTCTGTATTATGCTAGCCACTATCCTGAAAGTATAGAAAGATTGGTGCTTGTTAGTGCGGCAGGAATACTAGAACGTACTAGCTATTTAAAACATTTATCTGAGTCATCCTTGGGAAAGTCAGAGCAAAATGATATTTGGTTGGGCTTTAATCGTCGATTAAATCACTTTTCTGCTAAATGGGTTGAAAAAACAGGTAAGGCTTATGACCCAACAAAAATTCTTAGTGAAAATAGAATACTGCGGAAATTAATTTTAAAAGATAATTCTAATCTAAATGCTGGATTAGCGCTAATGGATACAAATTTTTCATTGCTTAATTTTGAAGCTCTACCACCAACAGCGATGATTTGGGGGGTTGATGATCCAATTGCGCCATTCCGTACAGGTAAAGCCTTGCAAGGGTTAATTCCTAAATCAACACTGATACCAATCAGTAACGCTGGGCACGTACCTATGAAATCACAATCGGCTGAATTCAACTATGCTCTAAAAATAGGTTTAACTACACCGATCAATGAACAAAATAACGTCTACCAAGAATCAACTAGTCAACGTATTGGGAAGTGTAATGATGATGACAACACAAAATTTGAAGGCAATTATGCGATCATATTTTTAGAAAACTGTAAAAAAGCACAATTACAAAATGTCGTTAGTAAAACCATCTATTCTAGCCATTCTATTGTAACCATCGAAAATAGTAGAATAGGTAAACTAGGTTATACCAATAAGATTTATTCAAGTCGTTTAGAGGCAACTTCAAGTCAATTCTTTGGTCGCATTAGTGCAAGAAATTCTAAACTAGACTTCGCTAATGTTAAAATCACTGCAAATACTTCAGCGATACAAATAACCGATAGCAGCACTTTAATATTTTCATTATCAAAAATTGACAGCTCATTATTTAAGGGCGACATCCATGGATTTTACCATTTAAATGAAGGTAAAATTGAAGATTATCTATAATTTTTTTGTTTTTTTACTGTTTATAAGGCACTCATTTGAATAATAAATCTTCTTTTGTAATCGTTATTTTTATTTTCTTATTTTCTACTACTTCAAGCCATGCTCTTGATGCAGGAGAACATGCATTAATTGGTGATCTTGCGTTTAAACAAAACCTTCTCAACTATCCTAATGATATAAAAAATTTGGAAGCCGACATATCCTTCAGTTATGGTCAGCTAGTTGCTATGTCAGCCGACATGTACATTAGCGTGGAAGAGTTAGCTCTAAACGATCCAGGTATACTAAATGGTTTTTTTAATCGAAACAGAAAAAGTTTAAAACGCTGCATAGATAAAGAAGTAGAAAACATTCGAACTAAGCGCATTTATTCAGGGTGTGATGATTTAGAGTTTGCAAAGAAAAAAATCCAATATGTTGCGTTAGCCCATGATAATTATGGGCATTTTGCTTGGCATAATATAAAACGCTATGTTGAATTACATACTAAAGCATTGTGGTTTGCAAATTTGGCTTATTTAAAATGTTCAAAATTAGAATGGCAAAAAGTAAATATACGATGTGGCAAAAACAAAAAGAAGTTAACCACATTAATTGCAAACTCAAATTATAAGAAAAAACAAAAAACTAAGTATCGAAAACTACCAAAATTATTTCCACGAAAACGTTTTACAAAAAACTATTTTTCTAAAATGACAAAAGAAAAAATGATTCGATTAGCGCTGTTTACCAATGCTTATGCAGATCATTATCTTACCGATGCATTTTCAGCAGGACATCTCAGAGTGCCACGCTCTCAAATTGATATATTTGTTGTACATTATGCAGGTAATAAGAATAAAAATAAACGAGAAAAAGGTTCTTCTCTATCTGGTGCACTAACTCAATACCTGCATAATTTAGACGGTAGTTTAAAAGGAATTGCTGTGACCAATAGCCTTGGTTACAAATTTACAATCAGAAGTGATAAACAGTTATTTAGCAAAATTAATAGTCAGGAGCTATCTGGTATTGTCGAAACCAATAAACAAATCACTCAACCGCTAGCGGCAACTAAAGCGTCGATTAGCGAAATATTTAACGTGATTACGCATGGAGAAAAGTCAATGCCTCTTGCTAATTTTAAAGCCTTAGAATATGTCCCTTATCGAATAGATCCAACAAAAGATAGTTTAGCCAGCCAAGTAAAGTTACATATTGAGCAACATGGTTCTATCAAAAAAGCAATTAAAAGTATGTCGTCAGAAATGCAAATCATTTTTCGCAGTAGTATGTTAATAGATAATATTTCTTATAAAGAATATTTTAAAGATTTTTCCCTCTCAATACCCTCTATGATGAAAAAATTACAAGTACAAATAAAAAAAGAGTCTAAAAATATAATTTTAAAAAAACGGATACCGTCTTCATTACTAAAAGCGCTTAAAGTTTTGAATTAGTAGAGATAGTCATTTCGCCTAACGCGTTAAATATTGATCAAGTAAACTTTGAGTAAACTGAGGTCTCATATAAAACCCTCTTGGTAGAGTTTGTGAGTAATTACCTTCCGAGTCAGTCGCATCAGTTAAGACTCTAGAATTTGCAGCCTTTGGTCGTACTTGTAATATCTCTCCCATCTTTGCGTTTAATTGCCCATATTGTCCGAGCACAATGAGATCCATCACCTCTTCCCAATCTTGTTTAAGCTGGCTAGCTTCATGCTGATTGGGTTGCCACAAAAAAGGCGTCGCTATTCTAGAGTTTTCTAATGGTTGATCTTTTATTCTTGCGATTGGAACCCATAAAACATGTGATAACTTATGTTTAGTTGCACAATTTTCCCATGTTAGACCTTGATGATTATTAATATTGACGACTGAAATGTAAGTTGATTCTTGCACACGACCACTAAAATCTATTGGTAGCGTTTTTAATTCTACACCTATTTTAGAGAAATCTGGTTCTGATAAATTACCTGCATCAGCCCCTAAACAGCTTTCAATAAATTGCCCTTGCCAACCCTTTTCTCGCTTAAGATCGGTAGGAATATGAGCTTGATGTTGATCTGCAAGTTCGCCGATAGTCAAGCCCGCAATTTGCTTGGCTCGCTCCTTTAACTCAATAATTGTGGTTGGAGGGGATATCATCATTACATTTTAACTTGCGAAAGATAGAAGTTACTAAACAAATTTGCTGAAACCGCATTTCTGTGTTTGAATAAGTAATAGGTAAGATTAATTGGTAACGATAAGTGATTGATTCAGAGGGGTTTCGCTCCAATGTCGGCATCATTGTATGCAACGACTTTGGAAAACTGCTCTGGACCAGACGCATTGGACAAAACTCTTGGCAATTTGCTCAGGGTGGCGTAGATCCAGGCGAATCTGCGGAACAAGCTATGTTTCGCGAATTGACTGAAGAAATTGGGCTAGAAGAAAAAGACGTTAAAATATTAGGTGTCACTACAGAGTGGTTAAAATACCGTTTACCTAACCGTTATATACGTCATGATAGCCGTCCTTTGTGTATTGGCCAGAAGCAAAAATGGTTCATGTTAAAACTAACATCACATGACTCCAAAATTAGGTTTGATGCAACGGGGCATCCAGAATTTGATCATTTTATGTGGGTCAGCTATTGGTATCCGCTACGACAGGTGATTTCATTTAAACGCGACGTATACCGACAAGCATTGGTTGAATTACTGCCGAGTGTCATAGCTCAACAAGCGAAGCAAAGAAAAGGACGGAAACGTCACCATAGGCAGAAACGGTAAGTTTTTATACTAGCAAGGTCTAAAGGAATAATTGACCTAGACTAGTTATTTTACTAGATTTTAAAGGAGTGACGATTGATCCGCAAGTTAGCTCGGATAACAAAGGCAGTTGAACTCGCTGATAATCAACAGCAAGTTCTCGATTTAGTCGTTACAAATACCTGCGAAGAGCTAGCTGTAGAGGTCTGCTCGATTTTTTTAGTCGATTACTCCGTTAATCAATTTGTACTAATGGCAAGCAAAGGTCTAAATCCTCAAAGTATCGGTAAAGTAAGGATCGAATTTAATGAAGGTTTAGTCGGCTTAGTTGGTCAAAGAGAAGAACCGATCCATCTTCAAGTTGCCGAAGATCATCCATCATTTCAATACGTTAAAGAACTCAATGAAGATGCTTTTTCTGCCTATTTAGGCGTTCCTATAATTCATCAAAGAAAAGTCTTGGGTGTGCTTTGTATTCAGCAGAGAAACGAACGTCAATTTGAATTAGATGAAGAAACCTTTTTAATTACCCTGGCGACTCAAATATCATCAACACTATCTGGCACTAAGACCGATGCTTTGTTAAATGATGATAACTCAAAACAACTAGTAAGGTGCATTAATGGTAGCCCCGCATCCAGTGGTGTAGCAATTGGCGTAGCCAAAGTCATTTTTCCAAGTCACGATATTCGCAGCGTTCCCATTAGAAAAACACAAGATATACAGGGTGAACTCCGAAGGCTTCAACAGGCCGTTAAACGAACCCATGTAGAGCTAAAAAAAATGTCAGAACGTATGATCGGTTTGATATCGGAGCAAGAGCGTTCACTCTTTGATGCTTATCAGCAAATACTTGGCTCTGCGGGGATTGAACAAGAAGTAGAAACAGAAATTAAATCGAATCTTTGGGCACCTTCTGCACTAAAAGTCGTGATTATGCGACACTTAAAAGCTTTTGCATCTATGGAAGATCCTTATTTAAGCGAGCGTGGAAAAGATATTGAAGATTTAGCCAATCGAGTGCTGGCAAATATGTTACGGCGCGGTAAACAGAAAGACGACGTCGAACAATTTGAACAACCTATTATTTTAGTTGCTGAAACGGTTACTGCGGCTATGCTAGCAGAGGTAAACTCTTCCAATATTTTAGCCGTCGTATCCCTAAATGGTTCAGCAACTTCTCACGCAGCAATTGTAACTAAAGCACTCAATATTCCCGCAATAATGGGATTAGACCCCTGTCAGGTGAATAGACTAGACAATAAAAAAATTATTGTTGATGGCTATAAAGGACAACTATTCGTATCACCTAACGAGAGCTTAATTCAACGTTATAATAAATTAATTGAAGAGGATAAAAGTCTTTCAAAAGATCTTGAAAATGAATCAACAACACCAAATGCGACTAAAGATGGAACTCCCATTTCCCTTCTAATTAATTCTAGTAGTCAATATTCTACAAATACCAAAGAAGATAGATTTTCTTCCAAATCTAAAAAGAAACATGCACTTAGTTTGATAGAAAAACTAGCCATTAGTGGCGCAAATGGGATCGGACTTTACCGAACTGAAATTCCATTTATGCAACATTCACAGTTCCCCAGTGAAGATGAACAAGTCGCTATTTACGAAAAAGTTTTACAACAATATACGGAACAACCCGTTACCATACGAACGCTTGATATCGGTGGTGATAAACCGCTTCCATATTTTAAAATAAAAGAGGAAAACCCATTTCTTGGCTGGCGAGGGATAAGAGTTACTTTGGATCATCCCGAAATATTTTTAGTTCAAGTGCGAGCAATATTAAGAGCCAGTCTCGATAGAAAAAATTTAAAGATAGCGCTACCGATGATAGCCACTATTAAAGAGTTAGATGACAGCTTAAGATTAATTCATCAAGCCACTGCAGAAATTGAAGAGGAAGCTTATAAGCAAAATAGAACACTTTATAAACCTCAAATTGGAATTATACTGGAAGTTCCTTCGGCAGTTTTACAACTCGATAGTATTATTCCTAGAGTTGATTTTTTATCGATTGGTACCAATGATTTGATTCAATATTTACTCGCTGTGGATCGAAATAATCAGCGAATTAAAGGATTATATAATCACTTTCAACCCGCCGTTTTAAAGATTTTAAAATTCATTATTAACGAATGTAAAGATCATGATTTAAGCTTACAAATCTGTGGTGAAATGGCATCTGATCCTTTAGCAATAATTATGCTTATTGGAATAGGGTATAGAGAATTTAGTATGAGCGCATCAAATATCGCGCGCGTTAAAAAAACTATTTCACAATTCAGTATTGATGAAATGACCTCTATCAGCAGACAATTAAATCAATATGAGACCGCTACAAAAATAAAATCTGAACTATTAATTGCGATGGAAAACAAAGGACTTGGCGCTCTTAATCGAGCGGGTAATTAGTCGAATTTGCTTAATTCTTTAATAGATAAGACTCTTTTAGATATTTTTCCCTTATGGATCATTTTTCCGTTAACCGGATTGCTTGCTGGCTTTATGGCTGGTTTATTTGGGATTGGTGGCGGCTTTATCATCGTTCCACTTTTGCTATTTGTGCTACCTCAAATAGGTATTGGATCTGAATTAACCACGCATTTTGCAATTGGTACTTCTTTAGCCTGCATAGTTATTACATCAATCTCCTCCACCCGTTCACATCATTTGAGAAAATCCGTTAATTGGCAATTGATAAAGATAGTCACTCCTGCTTTAATTATCGGCTCAATCGTAGCTTCTAAAATCGCTTCTTTAGTGAGTGGTAAAATACTAATGTCCGTCTTCGTATTCGGTGCGTTAATAACAGCAATCTATTTATTTTCCTCTAAAGCCGATAAAATTAGGTTGGACAACAAAGCCCTTCAAAAGAAAGACAACCTAACCTACTTTTTATTTGGCAATTTTACCGGCTTTATTTCAAGCCTGATCGGAATTGGTGGTGGCAGTATCTTAGTGCCTTTTTATGTCTTCAAAGGTCAAAGTGCTCACAAAGCGGTTGGAACAGCTGCTGCCTGTGGATTTCCTGTCGCATTATTTGGCGCCATTGGTTATTTAGTAAATGGGTTACGCATTACCCAAAATATTTCTCACTCATCTGGCTATATCTATTGGCCCGCTTTTATTGGGATTGTTATTTTTTCAGTTTTAGGTGCACCCATAGGGGCTAAAGTTGCCCATGCTTTTCAAGAAACGACGCTTAAAAAGGTTTTTGCTCTATTTTTGGTGTTCACTGGCGGTCAAATTATTTATACTCAATGGTTTAGTTAAGTACATAAAGAACCACCTATGGAATTCCCAAATATTGACCCTGTCATCATTCAAATCTATGGCCCGATAGGCCTTAACTGGTATGGCTTAATGTACCTCGCTGGTTTTGCAGGCGCTTGGTACTTAGGTAGCCATAGAGCCAAACAGCCCGGTAGCCCATTCACTGAAGAACAAGTTAGTGATTTTCTTTTTTATGGTTTCTTAGGCGTTGTTCTGGGTGGAAGAGTTGGCTATGTTCTATTTTATCATTTTGATTTTTTTATCGCCGATCCACTTTATCTGTTTAAAATTCACGAAGGTGGCATGTCATTTCATGGTGGATTAATTGGTGTATTACTTGCATTTGTTTACTTTGCCAAAAAGACTGGTAAATCTTTTGCTATCATTTCGGACTATTTCGCTCCCATGGCTCCTATTGGATTGTTCACCGGTAGAATTGGAAATTTTATCAATGGTGAATTATGGGGTAAAGCCACCGATATTGAGTCAGTTCCTTGGGCAATGATATTTCCAAGCGACCCAAGCGGACTGTTTAGACACCCTTCGCAATTATACGAATCATTTTTAGAAGGTTTTGTACTATTTTTAATCCTTTATTTTTATAGTAAAAAACCTCGCCCAGCAGGAACGGTTAGTAGTTTATTTTTATTAGGTTATGGGAGCTTCCGTTTTATCGTCGAATATTTTAGGGAGCCAGATAAACACCTCAAGGATATGGCTGAAGTTATGTCTATGGGTCAGTTACTTTCATTGCCAATGATTATTTTAGGACTAGTTTTGTTTATTTGGTGTAACAAGAAAAACAAATAATAGGACGAGAATTAGTAAAATGAGAAAGTTATGAAACAATATTTAGACATGATGCAACACCTTATTGATAACGGTGCAGACAAAGGCGATAGAACTGGCACTGGCACTCGCAGTGTGTTTGGTTATCAAATGCGTTTTGATCTGCAAAAAGGCTTTCCTCTCACCACAACCAAAAAGCTTCATTTACGATCGATCATGATTGAACTACTTTGGTTTTTAAATGGTGATACCAATATCCAATATTTAAAAGATAACAAAGTAAAAATTTGGGATGATTGGGCAGATGAGAATGGCGATCTTGGCCCTGTTTATGGGGAACAATGGCGTGCTTGGAAAAAACCTGATGGTTCCACGATTGATCAAATTAGCAATGTTGTTGAAGCAATTAAAAAGACCCCTGATAGTCGAAGAATACTAGTCGTCGCTTATAATCCTGGTGTTGCAGATGAAGTGGCATTACCGCCTTGTCATTCTCTATTTCAGTTTTATGTCGCTAATGGAAAACTATCTTGTCAGCTTTATCAACGTAGCTGTGATATATTTCTAGGTGTACCCTTTAATATTGCTTCATATGCTTTACTCACTCACATGATTGCACAGCAGTGTGATTTAGATGTTGGTGAGTTTATTTGGAGTGGTGGTGATGTACATTTATATTCAAACCACTTTGAACAAGCGGAAGAACAATTATCTCGAGACATTTTAAAGCTTCCACAGTTACTTATTAAAAGAAAACCAAAAGATTTATTTAACTATCAATATGAAGACTTTGAAATAGTTAATTATGAAGCCCATCCAAGTATAAAAGCACCAATAGCCGTATGACAAAACCAATTATTTCTTTAGTAGCCGCGATGGCGAAGAATCGAGTGATCGGCAAAGATAATCAAATGCCATGGCACTTAACTGCAGATCTTAAACACTTTAAAAGTGTCACCATGTCTAAACCAATTGTAATGGGTAGAAAAACATTTGAATCAATAGGACGTCCACTACCTGGTAGAGAAAATGTCATCATTAGTCGAAATAAAGATTATGCCGTAGATGGATGCATTGTTGTTCACTCTATTGAGGACGCTTTAGCATTATTAACTGATTATGAAGAAATAATGATCATTGGAGGCGGGTTTCTTTATTCTCAAATCATCGAACAAGCCGATAAACTTTATTTAACATTTATCGATTTAGAAGTTGATGGAGATACTCATTTTCCAGAATTTGAACACTTAAACTTAATAGAAACATGTCGAGTAAAACATCAGAAAGATGAAAAAAATCCATACGATTATCAGTTTGTTGATTATAAGGTTTCCAAATGAAAATTTTTCTAGCCCTTTCTATCTTACTTTCTACTTTATTTGTAAGTCATGTAAAAAGTGAAGAAATAACCGAACAATCATTCATTGGCAAATGGTGCGGGAAGTGGGATCAAATATATGAATTTTGCTTAACCATTGATAACCTTGATTCAGATTCAATGGCAAAATATCAGTGGAAAGAATTTACTGATGGGAAGTTTAAAAAAAGCAATAAGGTCGTAAATAGAATCAATCGTAATACCATAAAAGTCGATAACATTATTCTTGTTTTAGATGAGAGCAATTTAATGCAAGCGAATGCCGTTGGTGTTTTTAAAGTTAGAAGTAGGGTATCAATAATCAATAAACAAAATTTAAAAACTAAATAGCATATAGGCTTTAGAGCAATGTTTATGTGGCGCGGTACCATTTAAAATATCACTACCAACTAATATAGATAGCTAATTGCCATTACACTCTATGCCAAAAAGCACACGGATATTATGATACGCATGTTTCTTGGTTATCCGTAAATGATGATTTACCCAAGAAACTCGAACCGAATAATTTTAATAGTTAGGTATTTATTTTGGCAACAACAATTATATTATTCGCAACACCATTTTTTTTCTTACTTATTTTCATAGAACTATATGTTAATAAAAGACGAAATACAGGTGTCTACCGCTTAAATGACTCTCTTACCAGCTTATCCTTAGGCGTAATAAGCCAAACAAGAAAGTTAGTCATCTTTAGTTTGGCATCAATCATTTACGCTTGGGCGCCTGATTCTATTGCGATTTTCCACTTATCTGAAGAAAGTATAGCTACTTGGATCTTTAGCTTTATATTTTATGATCTTTTATATTATTGGTTTCATAGAATTTCCCATAATGTCAATTTTTTATGGGCATCTCATGTTGTTCACCACCAAAGTGAAGAATACAATTTAACAACTGCATTACGGCAAACGAGTAGTTCAGTCATGATTTGGATATTTTATATTCCGAGTTTTGTTATTGGAATTCCCGCTGAAGTTTTTTTTGTTAGTGGCGCTTTAAATTTAGTTTATCAGTACTGGGTTCATACTCGATTAATTGGGAAGTTAGGATGGTATGAGTCTATTTTTGTAACTCCGTCGCATCATCGCGTACATCATGGTCAAAATGAAATTTATATTGATAAAAACCATGGCGGTATTTTTATTCTTTGGGACAAATGGTTTGGAACGTTTCAAGAGGAACTTGAAAGTGAAAAAGTTATTTATGGTGTTAGACGACCACTCAAAAGCTTTAATCCTTTGTGGGCTAATATTCACACTTGGTTTTCATTATTAACTGATGCAGTTAGAACTAAAAGCTGGTTAGATAAAATAAGAATTTGGTTTATGCCGACAGGCTGGCGACCTGAAGATGTAGAACTCACTTATCCTCTTATTAAACAACCCACTGGAGTACAAGTAAAATATAACCCAGAACCGAATGGATTAGTTAAGATTTATACACTGATCCAATACGTTTTTGTAGCAACATTCGGTGTGATTTTTATTCAAGCTGCGGTTACACTTCCTTTTAATACCCAACTTATGATTTGGATAGTAATAACCACCCCATTTTTATTAAATGGCTGGCTATTAGAATCTAAAAAACACATCAAATATTGGGAATTACTAAGATTATCCATAACAATACTATTAGTTTTCTGGTTGCGAGACTCTTTCGCACAATGGATACAGATCTTTAGCTCAATTTACTGCCTGTTTTCACTACTATATTTGGCTATAATTTTTAAGACTGCTTTTAAGAAAATATAGTTTTGATAAAGCTCCAACATTCATCGGGTTTAGCCTGAATTAAAAAATGTGAACCATTTATTCTTTTTACCTTTAAGTTAGAAAGGTTTACAATAAAATCATTAATACATTGGTTGGGAATTAATTTATCTTCCAATGCCTGTATATAGCAACAATCTATACTTGATAGCCGATTCAATGAATTACGTTCATCAATATCAACTAACATTCGTAAACGAGATGCTAAAACTTCTGGGTTAACAATTTTGATCGCCTCTTTAACTAAAATAGTAAGTTCTTCCGATGCATCTTTACCAACACAAAAATATTTTAATATCAAATTGGGAATAGATAAGTGTAATAAAAAAATCAACGGTATTACTCTAAGTAGCTTCAATAGCTTTTTTCTTGGGCTAATAGAAAATGTAGTACAAAAAATAATATTTTTGACATCAAATTTGTAATTCCTCAATAAATTTAATACTACAGGCCCTGCAAATGATTCTGCCAAAATTAGAATAGTTTTGTTTTTAGGTATTTGATTATTGACAACTGCGACTATTTCTTCAAATGTTAAAACTTTATCTTTGGGGTATCTAATTATTAAAGTATTCAATTCTTTAGGAAGTACTTTTAGAAACGGTTTGAATAAATCGCCAGTACCGTCCAGCCCTGGCACTAAGACTAGTAAATGTTCATAATTCATAGTTCATAACCGAATCTATTCAACGATTTATATACTTAATAAGACCTTTAAAAACTAAAAACCCGTCATAGGTACAATCATTACTTTTGGATACTGATAATTTTTGACTCCAATATTCACCGCCACCTCCGGTAAATATCCATTGTTCAACTTGATGATGTCTTGTGACTTCACTGATGCTATTTTCTAGATATCCTTGAATCATTTGATCAACACCAAATTTAACACATTCATTGGTTGATACTCCAAGTAGGTTTACATCCTTACCTATCAGTTGATCTGACACGAAAACTCGATCAGTTGCATTTAAACTATCTAATAATAATTTTTTTCCTGGTACGATCTGACCACCTAAATGTTGTCCACTTTCACTAATAACATCAAGAGTAATTGCGGATCCTACATCTATAATTCCAATTATTTTTTTGAAGTGATGATTAGCAATAATGGTTAGCCAACGGTCGACACCTAGATTTTCTAAATTGTCATACGCACATGAAATTCTATCGAATTGTTTTTCTGTTCTAACAAAAATGGAATTAATATTTAATTTATTTAAAATTGAAGAGAGCTGTTTATTATCTGCCTGTTTTCTTACCGATGAAATATAGCTCAAAGATAATTTGTTCTTCATGTTAAATTTTGAAATGTCTTCAGCTAAACTGCTGAGCGAGTCTGTTTGCTTTACATTATCAGAATTTAATTGTGATTCAATATCACCGGAAGGTTCAAGAAATAAATATTTTAGAAAAGTGTTTCCCCAATCAATCAACAAGATCATGCTCGCCCCTTCAAGTTCAAACCCCTTAAACTAACCTCTCCGGAGTAGAAACTCTTTTCACCCTGACTCGTTTGTACTCTTATTGCACCATTTTTGTCAATACCTTTTTCAATGCCATCGATATTACCATTGTGTGTTTTAATCGTTACAGGTTGACCAATAAACGCGCTATTTGTTTTCCATTTTTTATTAAAAGTATCAAAGCCTTGATTTATAAATTGGTCGATAGTTTGGTCTAATTCAATCAACAAGTTAGCCATCATTGTCGTTTTGTCGGTTTTTTTCGACAATATATCCAATAAATTTATCCAAGGTTGGTTGATTTCCTTTGAGAATTTCTCTGGCATATCCCAATTAATTCCAATCCCAATATTAATAAAGCTCGTATCATTTGAATCTCCGCTAGCTTCTACTAAAATTCCCGCCAGCTTTCTATTGCCACAAAGTAAATCATTAGGCCATTTAAGTTTTATTGTTTGAACAGTGACTCTATTAATAGTTTCTGTCAGACCTATTCCAATAGCTAAACTCAAACCGCCAAGAACACTTAAACCAACAGGTAGCTCAATTCCAATAGAAAAATATAAATTAGCGCCAAAAGGTGAGACCCATTGATTCCCTTTTCGACCTCGCCCTTTTGATTGATGTTCAGCAATACAAACTCGACCTAAGGAGATTGAGTTTGCATCTTTAGTATTTCTATTTTTCGAACTATCATTCCATTTGTTTGAAATATAGGTAGAAGTTGAATCAATCGTTGTTAGAAGATCAATTTCAGGGAAGTATTTTATCTTGTTTTTTACTAAGGACAGAAGTTGATTTTTATCAATTAAATTTAATCCATCAGGTATTTTATAACCTTTACCTTTCACCGAATATATTTCTATATGCCATGATTGTAATTTAGCTACAAGTTTCCAAATAGCGGTTCTGGAAACTCCAATTTTATCTGCCAAATATTGTCCTGAATGAAATCCCCCATCTGCAAGCACCTTTAGCAATTGATTAATTCTTTTATTTGCATCCATTTTCATTGGTTTGTTTTTTCAGTCAAGTCAATTCCTAAAACTCGAACTTCATACTCTAATTCAATTCCATAAAGTGATTTTATTTTTTGCATTACATCACAGGCTAGTTGCCAAATTTTAACGCCTTGCGTTTCACCAAAATTAACCAGAACTAATGCTTGTTGCTCATGAATCCCAACACCTCCCACTCGCTTACCTTTTAATCCGGCATTATCAATTAACCAACCGGCAGCAATTTTAAATTCTTTGCCCGTTTTATCTGGGTAACTCACTATATTAGGAAACTTATTTTTAAGGCTCTTATATTTTTCAGAGCTAACAACAGGATTTTTGAAGAAGCTACCCGCATTCGGTAAAATAACTGGATCAGGTAGTTTTTCTTTTCTAAGTTTACAAACCCAATCATAGATATTTTTAGGCATAGGTTCATTTAACCGATCAGTATGATTTTTAGGGAATTTTTCTGATAGTTTTTTAAGAGGCGCATAAGATATAACTGGATTTGCGACTTTATTCAAAATAAAGTTAACATAGCAAACTAAATATCTTCCTTGCCCTGCTTTTTTTAACCTGCTCTCTCTATAAGAAAATTCACACTCGCTATGATTAAAAATAATATGTTTATTCTCTCTTAGGTCAAAGCATTCCACACTTTCAATAACCTGTTCTACTTCTACACCATAGGCTCCAATATTCTGGACAGGAGCCGCACCAACTGTTCCAGGAATTAGAGCTAAGTTTTCGACTCCAAAATAATTATTCCTTAAGCATGTAGTTACAAAATCGTGCCAATTTTCCGAGGCTGCGACTCGTAGGTAAATATTCTTATCCGTTTCGTTAGTCTTTTCAATTCCAAACATCTGTGGATAAATGACCAAACCAGAATAATCACCTGCAAAAAGTAGGTTACTGCCACCGCCGATGATCAATTTTTCTTTATAGTTGGCAATTTTGTTAAAATGCAATTTAAGTTCTTTGTTAGAATTTATTTGTAAAAAAGCTTCAGCTTTTGCCTCCACTTTGAAAGTGTTTAAATTTTTTAAACTTTTATTAAATATAAATTCAGACAAAATGACTTACTCTTCAACGGCTAACCTATCGACTTTTTGGAATCCTCTTGGTAATTTATTTCCTCTACGCCCTCGTTCACCTCGATAATGAGCTAAATCACTTGGTTTTAGTTTTAAATAACGTTTACCCGAATAGACTAATATTGATTCCTCTGTAGACACCACACTCAGTGCCGTTACGAATTCTTCTCTCAGTTTTAATCGAGCGGTTGGAATACCAATTATTTTATTCCCCTTCCCCTTTGATAATTGTGGGAGATCTTTGATCGGAAATACCAATAAACGACCTTCATTTGAAATAGCGACACATAACTGATCCTCATAATCTGACACAGGAATGGCCGATAATACTTTAGCACCAGAAGGTAAACTAATTAACGCTTTACCATTCTTTGCTTTAGTTACTGTATCTGCAAAATTTCCGACAAATCCGTATCCTGCATCACTAGCAAATAAATATTCTTGGTCATCATTAGCCATTAATGTATCAACAAAGTTCGAACCAGCGATTGGGTTAAAACGCCCTGTTAAAGGTTCACCTTGTCCTCGTGCAGATGGTAGATTATGGGCAAGTTGTGAGAAACTTCGGCCACTGGAGTCGAGAAATACAACGTGTTGGTTACTCTTACCTCTAGCAAATGAGCCAAATTCATCACCAGACTTATAATTAAGTTCCGTTGCGTCGACCTCATGTCCTTTTGCACATCTGACCCAACCCATTTTAGAGACAACCACGGTTACCATTTCACTGGGCATTAAATCCGATTCTGTTAACGCTTTGGCATCTTCTCTTGCAACAATCGGAGACATTCTCGCATCTGCAAACTCTTCTGCAGCTTGTTTAATTTCTTTTTTAACTAACGTTTTTAACCGTTGATTCGATCCTAAAATTAATTCTATCGACTTTCGTTCAATTGACAGTTCATCTTGCTCACCTCGAATTTTTATTTCTTCAAGCTTTGCTAGGTGACGTAATTTTAATTCTAAAATCGCTTCCGCTTGTATGTCAGAGATTCCAAAATGAGCCATTAAAACCGGTTTTGGTTTATCTTCCTCTCGGATGATTTTAATCACTTCATCAATATTTAAAAACGCGATCAACAAACCATCCAAAATATGTAAACGGGAATTTACTTTTTCTAACCTTGACTCTAACCTTCGTCTAGTAGTTGCAGTTCTGAATCTTAACCATTCATTTAAAAATGTTACTAATCCTTTGACCCGAGGATTACCATCAATACCAATCACGTTCATATTGATTCGATAACTTCTTTCTAGATCGGTAGTAGCGAATAGATGTTTCATCAACACATCAGAATCCACTCGATTAGAGCGGGGAATAATAACTAAACGGGTTGGATTTTCATGATCCGATTCATCCCTTAAATCGCTGACCATCGGTAATTTTTTAGCATTCATTTGTGCCGCAATTTGTTCCAGAATTTTTGAACCTGAAACTTGATGAGGTAAATGATGAATCACAATTTCGCCATCCTCAATTTCATAAGATGCTCGCATTCTGATACTGCCTCGCCCAGTCTCATAAGCTTTCCTAATATCCTCTTTAGAGCTAATAATTTCTGCACAGGTTGGATAATCAGGTCCAGGAACGAACTCCATAATTGCATTGAGATCTGCTTTTGGATTATCAATTAAATGAATACAAGCATCTGCAATTTCTTGCGCATTATGAGGTGCAATATCAGTCGCCATTCCTACAGCAATGCCTGTCGTTCCATTGAGCAATAAGTTTGGTAGTCTTGCCGGCAAAACTTTAGGTTCTTTTAAAGTACCATCAAAATTAGGTGTCCAATCAACTGTGCCTAATCCAAGTTCAGACAATAAAATCCCCGCATATTTTGAAAGACGAGATTCGGTATAACGCATGGCAGCGAATGATTTAGGATCATCCGGCGCTCCCCAATTTCCTTGACCATCAACTAGTGGATAACGATAAGAAAAAGGCTGAGCCATCAATACCATTGCCTCATAACAAGCACTATCACCATGCGGATGAAATTTACCTAATACATCCCCAACTGTTCTGGCAGATTTTTTATATTTAGCCGTCGACTTTAAACCGAGTTCACTCATCGCATAAACGATTCTTCGTTGAACAGGTTTTAGTCCATCACCAATATGAGGCAACGCACGATCCATAATCACATACATTGAATAATTTAAGTATGATTTTTCTGTAAAATCAGCAAGCGTTTGCTGCTCAACACCTTCAAAATTTAATTCCATAATTCTTCTTATTTATTAAAAACTAAAAACATATTTACCACGGAGAAGAGATAAAACATTGATAATTTTTTATCTAACCACTCCACCAACATCACACCATAGGATTTAGATTAGTTTAAATCAAAACACCTTGTTCAGGGATGAACAAGCTGAGCGCACAAGGATGTGCTCACAGCGTTTTTGATTTGAACTAGTCTGAATCCATAAACACTATACCTCCACCATTCCACCTTTCTCTTCAAGCCATGCCTTTCGATCTGCCGCACGTTTTTTATTCAAAAGCATATCCATCATTTCATGGGTTTTTTCATGCGAATCAATCGTAAGCTGAACGAGTCGTCTAGTATTCGGATCCATAGTCGTTTCGCGTAACTGCTTTGGATTCATTTCACCCAAACCTTTAAAACGTTGAATATTTACTTTACCACGTTTTTTTTCTGCCTGAATTCTATCCATCACACCTTGACGCTCATCTTCATCCAGCGCGTAATATACATCTTTACCAATATCAATTCGATACAATGGAGGCATGGCAATATAGACATGCCCGGCTTCCACTAACGCTTTAAAATGTCGAATAAATAAAGCACAAAGCAACGTAGCGATATGCAAACCATCACTATCTGCATCGGCCAATACACAAATTTTTCCATAGCGTAATCCACTTAAATCATCACTGCCCGGATCAAGCCCTAAAGCAACGGATATATCGTGCACTTCTTGTGAAGCTAGAATCTCTGATGAATCGACTTCCCAGGTGTTTAAAATTTTACCTCTGAGTGGCATAATTGCTTGAAACTCTTTGTCTCTTGCTTGCTTAGCTGAACCGCCAGCGGAATCCCCTTCCACTAAAAAGAGTTCGCCTGCCATTATATCTTGACCACTACAGTCCGCTAATTTACCCGGCAGGGCAGGGCCACTAGTAATCTTTTTTCTGGCTACTTTTTTGCGTGAACGTAATCGTTTATGAGCATTGGATATCGCTAATTCAGCTAGTTTATCCCCATAGGTTGGATTTTTATTTAACCATAAAGAAAAAGCATCTTTCACTACACCAGACACAAATGCTGAACATTGGCGAGAAGAAAGTCTTTCTTTAGTTTGTCCAGAAAACTGTGGGTCTTGCATTTTGACTGAAAGCACAAAAGTTAAACCATTCCAGATATCATCCGCGGCTAATTTAACGCCCCTTGGTAAGATATTACGAAACTCGCAGAACTCTTTCATAGCATCAAGTAAGCCTGTTCTTAAACCATTAACATGCGTACCACCTTGAACGGTTGGAATTAAGTTAACGTAACTTTCATTGACTACCTCGCCATATTCTGGGAACCACATTAACGCCCAATCAACAGCTTCTTTTTCTCCAGCAAAACTGCCCGTAAAAGGTTCATCAGGGATCGTTTCTGTATCGATTGCGGTTAACTTTAGGTAATCAGTTAAGCCGTCTTCGTAATACCATTCAGTTTTACTTTCTTGCTCTGATTTAGTTGAGGTTTGGTTATTTACCAGAGTAACTCGTAAACCAGGACACAAAACAGCCTTTGCTCGAAGTAGGTGTTTTAACTTTGAAATTGAATATTTTGCCGAATCAAAATATTTTGGATCTGCCCAAAAAACTACACTGGTACCCGTATTCCTTTGCCCTACCTCACCGATAATGCCTAATGGCTTAGACAAATCACCGCTCTCGAAACTAATTTGATGCCTTTTTCCTTCCCTTTTAACCGTAACTTCAACTTTAGTCGAAAGAGCATTCACTACAGATATACCCACACCATGTAAACCACCGGAGAATTCATAGTTTTTATTCGAAAATTTACCGCCTGCATGAAGCTTAGTTAAAATTAATTCAACACCACTAACACCTTCCTCAGGGTGAATATCGACCGGCATACCTCGACCGTCATCTTGAACTTCTAATGAGTTATCACTGTGCAGAATCACTGTAATATTTTTACAATGCCCTGCAAGTGCTTCATCTACACTATTATCAATAACTTCTTGAGCTAAATGGTTGGGACGGGTGGTGTCCGTGTACATTCCAGGACGTTTTTTAACTGGATCGAGACCACTAAGAACTTCTATGGAATCTGAATTATAACTACTCGACATTATCTTCCTTATTCTTTATTGCTATTTTAAATATTTTATACTGGTACTGGTAATGTTGGCTCAGAATACTAGCAACCACCTTCAAAAGGCAAGAAACAATTGTGAATATTAACGCACTTTATGTGGTAAACCTGTTTTGATCAAACGAGGCATATACTCTAGTATCAGGAAGGAATATTAAGCAAAAATATTTATGATTAGTATCCCTTAATCGAATAATCCACGGTAAACTCAACATTATCAATTCGGTGAACAACAGATTCTATATGCCCGTCAGAAAATAAATTTAAGTACCTATAACCTGGAGCTTTAGTATCAGCAGAAAAATCAGTTGAGCCTGGAGTGAATTGAACACAACTAGAGGGTGTCGCAATATAAGGAATACCATTGTGTTCTTGCTCATACTCTTGGTGAATATGACCCCAAAGAACACCTTTAACATTGTCGAATTTTGCGATCCGTTTTTGAAACTCTTTTTTATTCTTCAGACCAATATTTTTTAACCATTTACAGTTCACATCAACCGGATGATGATGCAATACGACTAATGAATGTTTGTTGGGATGTTCTTTTAAACAAGATTCTAAAAATGATAATTCATTCTTAGAGAGTGCACCATGCACCACTCCTGGAACAGAAGAATCTAATAAAATAATTTGCCAATGTTCAGTAATAAGCTGCTTACTCGGCAAAACTTTTGAGTTATTAAGTGTTTCATACATCGTTTGTGTATTATCGTGATTCCCTGCAAGCCAAAAAGTTGGGAAATCAAATCGCTGAAAATAATCTGCGAGGTATTGATAGGCTTCAGCTGTTGCATCCTGCGCAAGATCACCGGTTGCCAATAAAAAATCCGCTTTCCATTTTTCTTTAGAAACTCTTTGACATACAGCTTCAAAGCTTTCTCGAGTATTCAGACCTAATAAACAACCTTTAGGATCTGCAAAAATATGACTATCAGTTATTTGCACAATACGAACCACATCGACTCTCGATGAGTTAATTTTCGTGTGCTGCTTATTTAATTGAACCGTCATTTCTTAATTAACATCCATTTCGTTCTGAATGGTCTATCTCATCTGTATTTAAATCTAAACAGTATTTTAAACTTCCACCTAAAAATGTATTTAATTGGCGTTTTTCATCGACTAATTTAGCCGGGTACTGATTTTCATCTTGTACCGCTCTAATTGCCCTTAGCTTTGTTGCAGAAATACCATCCATTACCTCAAGCATTTTTGCGTCATGATACAAACGCACAATGAGCATCAAATTTTTCTTTACAATATTAGATGGTGCTTTAAATTCCATTTCTAAAGTTGTTGTATATCTAGTCGCTTCAATAGTTCTAAAACGAATAATCGATTGAGAATACGCCAACTTTCGTAATTCCAGATCACAATTTACTTTACTTAGTTTTTCACATTGTTGTATTAATAGAGAAGGGAACAACTTCACAATTAAACAATAATTTATTTCACATTGAGATATTAACTCGTCCAGATCGGGCTTATAAGTCAAATTTAAATTAACCTGTGGCACTGTTTTATCTTTAGTTCTTTAAAAGTTAGCTATTCAGAATAGCGAATTCAATTACATTTGGTTATAACAAATGACTATTTTAGTTTATATTATATTTGACTCTATCGCCTTAGATCGTTCACTATATTCCTTAAAAATCACGTATTTTGTGAACTATTAGTGTATTTTTTCAATCAGTTAGCGCTATTTACTCGCGCATCACACCACAATAAAATAATCTCTGTTAGTTTATCTCAAAGATATCTTTGCAGTTTTGCCAATTAAGTTTAAACCACTGTACTGCAATTAAAGTCATTGCATTATTAAGTCTCCCTGAAACCAACCATTCAAAAGCTAAATTCACATTAACAGAATGTATCTTAATATCTTCATTTTCATTGTCTAGACCAGCATATTCAGGTAAGTTTGAAGCATCAACTTCACCAATATATAACCAAATACGCTCTGTTGTACCGCCGGGACTCACCATATACTCACATATTTTTTTAATTCTATTGACACGACACCCCGCCTCTTCCTCTGATTCTCTAATCGCAACCGATTCAGGTTGTTCATCGATTTCAATCATTCCAGCGACCAATTCAATTAACCAAGGCGATGATTCAGATCCCATGGCACCCGGTCTAAACTGTTCAACAAAAACTAATTTCTCTAACTTTGGATCAAACAGCAATATTGCAGAAGCATACCCTCTCTCAAACACTTCACGGGTAAAAATGGGACTCCATCCACCTTCAAATAACTCATTACGGATGTGATATCGGTTAAGTTTAAAAAAACCATCATGCAGACATTCTTTTTTTGAAACTTCATAGTGCATAAACTTATTCCTAAAACTTCATCAACATGTTATTTAATCTAGGTGTCATCCTACATATACTTGTGATACCACAAGTGCAAAAGTATAGATATTAGGATTGTCCTAAGTCATTGGTATTTATTATAATTCTTGCTAGTATACCTAAATCACTAGTTGTTTCCAAAAGACTAAAAAATTGATTATTTAACGAAAGAGCAATAGGTGCATCTATGAATATTGAAAACGCTCGATTTAATATGATTGAACAACAAGTAAGACCTTGGAAAGTATTTGATGACAAAATATTGGGTGCCATGGCAGGACTTGCTCGTGAAAATTTTGTTGCAAACGATCAACAAGGTTTAGCCTATGCCGATACTCAATTATCTCTTGGTCAAAACCAATCAATGCTCGCCCCAAGAGAAATAGCGCGAATGATCCAAGCATTAGCATTAACTCCACAAGATAAAGTGTTAGAAATTGGAACTGGGAGTGGTTATTCCAGTGCTATATTATCCAAACTTGCAAAACACATTACTAGCGTAGAAATAATTAATGAATTTGTCGTTAAAGCTAAACAAATTCATAAAAAATTAGGGCTTGAAAATGTTACTGTAGAAGAAGGTGATGCTAGCGATGGTTGGATGGCACAAGCCCCCTACGATGCGATCTTAATTACATCCGCTTTACCTAAATTACCTGAAAATCTGAAAAGAAATCTCAATGAAAATGGACGAGTCGTCAGTATTATTGAAAACAGCATCGATCAAAACTCGGGATTAGTTGTCGCTTTAAGCCAACTTGATAGTAACAACCAATGGCAACATGAACACCTTTTCCCAGTCGACTCTCACCCAATGATTAATGTTGAAAAAACCAATCGATTTGAGTTTTAATTTGCCCCAACATATCTCTTTCTTACATATTTTATTACAAAAAGACGAGACTTCTCATACTTTAGTAATAAGATACTAGCCATAGGTGAGTTACAATACCAACACACCTAAAGAACAAAACCCGAATAACAAAAGCTTTGTTATTGAAAGGAATAAAAAATGAACAAATCTAAAATAATTGGCGTTACCCTTATTGCGTCTATTTTATCCGTCAATGTAATGGCAGATAACTTGTTAGATATTTATCGTTTGGCAAAAGATAATGATCCAACTTTTTTATCAAGCGAAGCTGGGCGAAAAGCATCGAATGAAAGAGTTAATCAGAGTTTGTCGGCACTTTTACCACAGATAAATGCCAGCGCGAACTATAGTAAATCTGAGAGTAAATCAAGTAGTCGTTCGTCGGGACTTTTTACGCCTGATAATCAAGCTATACCACCGCAAAATATTTCAAACCCACCATCTTTTAATGAAAGTGATACTACTTCCACAAATTTTTCCGTTAGTCTCTCTCAAGAAATATATAACCATTCAACTTGGCTAAATTTGAAACAAGCAGAAAAACGTGCGTTGCAATCAAATGTGAACCATGAAGGCTCTAAACAGAACCTAATAATTCGCGTAGCTGAGGCTTATTTTAACGTGTTGGCCGCAAAAGATAGTGTGGATTTTTCTGAAGCAGAAACAAAAGCAGTATCTAAAGAGCTAGCTCAGACAAATCAACGTTTTGAAGTTGGTTTAATTGCAATAACTGATGTACATGAAGCGCAATCTCGTTACGATAGAGCTGTTGCAAACCAAATTGTAGCGACTAATAATTTAGATAATACCCACGAATTATTACAACTCATTACTGGGCAATATCACTATGACTTGTTAATGTTAAAGGATAAGGTAGCATTAACAAAACCTCAGCCAGAAAATATAAAAAAATGGGTAAGTGAAGCTGAAAATAATAATATCAATGTTAAAGCAACAAGAATTGGTCTAAACATCGCCAAAAGAAGTATTTCTTTATCTCAATCAGGTCATTACCCAAGTTTAAGTCTATCCGCTAATTACTCAGATAATAATAGCGACACAGGCATTCCAACACGAGATGTTTACGACGACGCACAAAATTTTCTAGGCGTTTATTCTAATATTAACAGCAATAGTGATAGCACTAGCTCTTCAGTTTCAATCAATTTTAGCTTGCCAATATACTCGGGTGGTCGAACAAACTCTCAAGTGAAAGAAGCTCAACAACTTTACCAACAGGCATCTCATAACCTTGAATCGAGTAGACGTCTTGCAATAAGTCAAACACGTAGTTCATACCTTGGAGTGGTAGCAAATGTCAGCTCAGTTAAAGCTTTAAACCAAGCCGTTATCTCAGCCGAAAAATCATTAGAAGCGACTCAAGCAGGCTTTGAAGTTGGAACTAGAACAATCGTCGACGTGTTACTACAAACTCAACAGTTGTTTGAATCAAAACGTCAACACGCTCGTGCTAGATATGACTATGTTTTAAACACTTTAAAATTAAAGCAAGCTACCGGCCTTTTAACTGAAAAAGATTTAGCCAAAGTCAATCAGTTACTGAGATAGTAAACTTACAAGCTTCCGAATGACTCCTTTTTAAACAAAGGAGTCTATTTTTTTAACTCTCTTCCTAGACTAACCCTGTCTCTTAGTCACATCTTTTTCTGTCATTTGTTACTAGTCGATATATCATTAATTTTTTATTAGGTTACAAGTCAATAAAGACTCTTGGATTCAATTAATAAGTGCATAACTTAAAAAGCTAGAAGAAAAGGTCAGTTGCTTATAAACTCATCATTTCTTCTCCGGCCAGACCTTTACCGAAGAACTCTGAAGTTCCAATGCTAAACTCCAAACTAAATAGTAGTGGAGCGAAACCTGATATAGTAATAGTTTATGATAGATTTGGAGTGAAAAGGTATGGTGTTATAGATGCAAAATTTTCAAGTGAAAAAATGGTTGTTAAGAAATTAGCTCCTGAAATATTTTTCAAATACGGACTTTTCTTACATGGTGACAATGACAAACCTTTAGATTTTGTTTTTGCTATGCATCCTAGTTTGGATGAAAAATGTACAATTAGTCACGCTAGAGACGGTAGGTATATCGACAGGATTAAACCTATGCTAGGCAGTATCTCTTCGCCTTTTGATGAGAGTAATCTGTTGGAACTTTCGAAAACTTTAATTCCTATTATATGCGGAAAATAGATTTAATTTGGAGTTTGTTTATCCCTATATTAATTTCCATAAACCTTGTGCATTTCCTGAAATAAAAACGGATAAAAAAGGCAAAGAAAAGAAGTTTTACCCACAAAAAAACAGAATGACACCTTATGAAAAATTAAAATCTTTACCCAATGCAAAAAAATATTTGAAAGATGCGTTTAGTTTTGAAATACTAGACAAGATCTCAATGGAAATGAGTGACAATGAAGCGGCAGAATTGCTTCAAATCGAGAGACAGCAATTATTTAAAATCATCTTCGAGCAGGATAAAAAGTATGCTTAATTGAATTTACCTACTTCATGCTCATTTCTATTTTGGAATATACTTAATGAAACTGAATATTTTTTTGCCAAAGTTTGGTTACAGAATATAAGACTATTTTGTATATTATCAGTCTAGTCAGGGGTGTTGTATGTAAACATGGCAATTACAAGACGCAAAGAGTAAATTTAGTCAACTCGTTGATTTAGCAATGAAAGGTAACACTCAGATAGTTACTAAACGAGGTGTGGAAGCTGTTGCTATTATTTCTGTTGATGCTTTCAATAAATTAAAGCGTGGTAGAAATTCGCAGAGTTTAATCTCAACGATAATTAGCCCTAAGCATAAACTTGACCTTAGCCGTTCTCAAAAGACTATGAATAAAGTGGTATAGAAATTATTAATCCGTGGGAATTATAGAATAGTTCCAATGCCTAAAAATTAGAGAAAATAAAATGAACTTAAATTTAGAAAATAAAAATGCACTAGTCTGTGGAAGCTCACAAGGTATGGGAAAAGCTATTGCCGTTGAACTGGCTAAAATGGGAGCAAATATCACATTATTTGCTCGTAACTTAAAGAAGTTAAATGAAGTGAAAAGCGAACTGGCAAACAATGGTTCACAAGAACATTTTGCTATTTGTGCCGATTTTAGTAACCCCGATGAAGTTAGCAGAGCTTTAGATGAGCACTTAACGGTCGTTCCACAATTTGAAATCTTAATTAATAACACTGGAGGTCCAGCTCCCGGACCAGCAAACACCTCAGAAAGCTCGGCCTTTTTAGCCGCTTTTAACCAGCATTTAATCAATAATCACCAAATTGCACAACGAGTTATTGGCGGAATGAAAAAAGCTGGTTACGGAAGAATTATCAACGTCATTTCAACCAGCGTTAAACAACCTCTTCCTAATTTAGGGGTTTCAAATACGGTTCGTGGCGCGGTGGCTAGCTGGGCAAAAACCATGGCGAATGAATTGGGGCCATTCGGAATTACGGTTAATAATGTATTACCAGGCGCAACCAATACCGTTCGTTTAGAAGCTATTATTAAAAATAAAGCGGCGAAAAAAGGATTGACGATTGCTGAAATGGAAGAAGAAGAGAAATCGATAATTCCAATGAGGCGCTTTGGTGAAGCAGAAGAATTTGCAAACGCTTGTGCTTTTTTAGCATCGCCTTCAGCTGGTTACATAACAGGTGTCAGTCTACCCGTTGATGGCGGGCGTACTAGTTGTATGTAGTGGTTTCAAAAGATACAGATTTAATTCACATTTGAGTTTCCAAACTCGAACATAATACTTCCTAGGTTTTATCCAATCTTAATTGTGGTTAGTCATACTACACTTTTTTCTACATTATCGAAAATAACACTTGATCACACATACTATTTTATATACAGTATAGGTTCATACTGTATGCTGCACAGTAAAAACCGAATTATCGCACTGTTTTATTAATGAGCTGAATAATGACTGAAATTGAACATTATCAAAAATTAAAATTGGAGTTACGCCGAGGCGTATTGATTCTAGCGGTTCTTGCTGAATTACGAGATGAACATTACGGCTATTCATTACGTAAAAATTTAGCATCACAGGGGCTAGAAATTGATGAAGGTACGCTTTATCCGCTGATAAGACGTTTAGAAAAACAAAATTTATTAACCAGTGAATGGCGTGAAGAAAATAAACGAAAGAAACGTTTTTATCAGTTATCCGATATTGGTAAAGATGTGTTTGAGAAATTAACTGCGGAATGGCAACAAACTCAAACGACGTTGAACAACATTTTAAGTTAAATGATTAGTTAGAAAAATTAGATGAAAAAGATTAATGGAGAGAATTATGAAAATGATAAACAATTACTTAAATAGTTTTGAAAACTACTTACCCAAAGATAGTAAAGATGAAGTTCGTGCAGAGTTAGAATCGTCAATCTATGAAGAAATTGATGATATGAAAGAAGGTTTAGGGAGAGAGCTTTCGCAACAAGAACAAGAAACTTATTTATTAAAATTGGGTCATCCAATGCGAGTTGCCGCAGGTTATTTACCGAATCAAGAATTGATCAATAAAGATTATTTTCCAGCTTATAAAAAAGCACTTGAAGTTTCGCTGATAATTTTCTCAATCATTATTCTACTGACCAGTATTCGTTTAAACTTTGAAGACTTAACAATTATTGGTTTTGTCTTTGATGTGTTTTTTCGTGTACTTGAAATGAGTTTTGATGTATTTGTGGTAGTCACTTTAATTTTTTATGCATTACAAAAAAGCAAGTATGATTTAAGAAAACTATATTCTTGGTCACCAAAGGATTTAACCAGTAGCGGAAAAAAAGTGCCTTTAAATCGTTTTAATCGATTCTTTGAAATGATGTTCGAAGGATTATTTTTAGTGTTTTGGAATCATTTGTTTTTTTCTGAACAAATTCTTATTGAGTCTTCTTTTATGGACAATCAAATAATACAAAATATTTTGTTATCAGCGGAATGGCAGAGTGTTCATTGGATCGTCAACTTATTGGTTGGTGCAAGTTTGTTATTGAATGTTTATCATTTTATAACAGGGCACAAAAACAAATGGTCAACATGGATAAGCATCTTGAATAATTTAGTGAGCATTGTAGTTTTAGCTTTTATTGCTGGTTTTGATCAGTATTTAGTTATAGAGTCTGTTGATGTCGCTGATTTAGATTGGCAAATAATAATTGAAAGGCTAAACATCAATATACTCATTATTTTAGGGTTTATCGCCTTAGTAGCTCTATGGGATATCTACTCTGATGTTAAACGTTTAAAGAAAAATTAATTAAATATGAAGACTAACAAAATGCATATAATGACTGATTAAGTTGATTATTTGTATTTAAAAGCAAGAAAATGCAATAAAAGAGCGTTAAATGTCGGTTTTATAAGGAAAAAAATTTGATTATTCAGTTGTAGAGGTTATAATTTGAACAGCTAGAAAGTACGTTTTATATTTATGCACAAAATTTCAATGATTCACCTTCGGTCCTTCGTTTCTGTTTTTCATAAGTAATCGCACAAATTTCCAGCAAATCCGCTTTATGGTTAACACGCTTTTGTGTTGATTGAGAGCATAATTACTTTTTAAAATAGGATGCACACATGTCTGATACGACTACTGGTACAGTAAAATGGTTCAACGAATCTAAAGGTTTTGGTTTTATCGAGCAAGAAAACGGACCTGACGTTTTTGCTCATTTCAGCGCTATTTCTGGTTCTGGATTCAAAACTCTTGCTGAAGGCCAAAAGGTTGAGTTCAAAGTAACTCAAGGTCAAAAAGGGCCTCAAGCAGAAGATATTACTGCACTTTAATTTTTAATGACTTTAGTTACCTTATATAGGTCGTTAAAGTTAGATAAAATGAAATAAAAAAGCTTATTTGGCAACAAATAGGCTTTTTTTGTGCCCAAGGATGGGATGGGCAGTTTGTTGCTCCTTGCATTAACTGCACTTCCTACATCCCTGTCACGGCTAGCGCATTTTAATCCCTTGCTCCATAAGGCTTGATCTAAATTTATCATCCAGAGTAGCCATCTTTTTCTTACGAGCCATGCTAGCAGACTTCGTTTTGTCTTGTTTAAATAAATTTAAAG
>Ga0256845_1000734_pt1 | contig 29001 bp, 16 predicted proteins | sample RiftiametaG_FD_189101 | JGI IMG/M metagenome (GOLD analysis project Ga0256845, IMG submission 189101) | Tube worm associated microbial communities from hydrothermal vent at the East Pacific Rise, Pacific Ocean - Riftia | ecosystem: Host-associated > Annelida > Integument > Unclassified ...
GGCCGACGCCTACCTCACCAAGCCGGTGACGCCGGCGCTGTTGACCACGCGGCTCCGGGCCCTGGTCGACGGCGGAAGCCAGGCCGAGACACGGGGCGGTGCCCCGAGCGACTCGCTGACCCAGGGCAAGGCCGTCGCCGCCAATATGAATCCGGTGGCTCTGGATGGGGGGAGGCTCGAGGTCGAACTGCGTGGACCGGCCGACTACGCGTCCGAATCGGGAGACGAGTACGAGTACGAGGACGAGGAGCCGCTGCCTCCGTGGTTGGTCGAGATCTACCTCGCCTCGCTCCGGACCTACGCCACCGAGCTCCCTGGACAGGCCTCGAACGCCGCTTGGGGTACGGTCCGGGAGGTCTGTCATCGGCTCGCCGGATCCGGGTCGAGCTACGGCTTCCCGAGCTTGACGCGCTGCGCTCGGGCCTGTGAGCGCGGAATTGCGGACGGGGAGGACGAGCGTGAAGTGAGCGAGCGCCTCGATGCGCTCCTGCTTCAGATTCAGGTCGCGCTCGGGCCCGGCGAGAGTGCGCAGGCTTCGGCCTGAGCCTCGGTTCCGGGGCGTTGTCGTGCCCTCTGGCCTGTCTCGTTTCGAGGCGGAGCCCGAGACAGGTCGGGGCGCTGTGGCTATCCGGTGACGGCGCTCGACTCGGTCTCGGGTTCCCGGTTGGTCGTGGCAGGGGCCTCAGGGTGTGTGTCACAGGTTGCTGGAGACCGGGGCGGAGTCTGCTCGCCTGTCTCCAACTGAGACACTTTTGTTGGCACGGCGGTTGCTTCCTGTTTACCCCACGCATGTACGGGCTGGTCAACAACGCCATCGAGAGCATGATTCGGGCTGAGCGAGGAGACGCTGCATGGTTGGCAGTGCGCACCAAGGCCGGGGTCGACGTCGAGGACTTCATCACGATGCACCCCTACAACGACGAGCTCACCTACGCGCTCGTGGGCGCAGCCAGCGAGCACCTCGGGACTCCGACGGCGACCCTGCTCGAGGCTTTCGGTCGCTACTGGGTCGAGTACACGGCGCAGGATGGCTACGGCGAGCTGTTCAAACTCTACGGGAGCTCCCTGTCCGAGTTCATCAAGCGTCTCGATGAAATGAACAGCCGAGTGGCGCTGAGTTTCCCCGATCTGCGGCCACCCTCCTTCCGCTCGGAGCGGGTCGAGGACGGGGAGATCAGGATCCACTATCACTCCGAGCGCGCCGGCTTGGCTCCCTTTGTGCTCGGTCTACTCTGCGCGTTGTCCGAGCACTTCGAGACCCCCGCCGACGTCGAGCTGGTCGAGTCCCGGGACCAGGGCCACGATCACGAGGTGTTCTCGGTGGTCATCCGATGACCGAAACCGGGCTCGATGCCGCGGGTCTGAGCGCGGCCTTTCCCTTTCACATTGTCGTCGATGCGCAGCTCGAGGTCGTCGACTTCGGGCCGTCGCTGCCGCTCGTGATCCCGGGGCTCGAGCGTGGTCGTCCGGTCGGGGACTACCTTCGCATCGTCCGGCCGAGCGCCGCGTGGAGTAGAGCGACGCTCGAGGAACGCCACGGGCGGCTGGTGGTGCTCGAGGCTCAGGCTGGTCCGAGCGGTCCGAGTCTGCGTGGCCAGCTCGTGCGCCAACCGGGGGGCCTGTGGGTGTTCGTGGGGGTGCCCGCCTTCACCTGTTCGGGCGAGGCGAGCGAGGCTGGGCTGGGAGCTTCCGACTTCGCGGCTCACGACACCTCGCTCGATCTTCAGATGATGCTCGAGCTGCGGGAGACCACGCTCGCCGAGCTGCGCCGGGCGCTCCAGGGTCTGGCCGAGGAGCGCGACGCGGCGCGCTCGGCCGCCGAGTTGGTGGAGTTTTCAGAGACCGCGGCCCGGGCCATGGCGAACGCCGAGACCCTCGAACAGGCGCTCGAGGAGATTGTCGTCGCCGGGCGGCGGGTACTGGGGGCGGACGCGGGCGTGGCCATGGTTCGGGACGCGGATCTCGAGCCGTTCACGGTTGCGGTGTTCGAGGGTGGGGTGGCGCCGCCGGCCGAGGGCCTGACCCTCGAGCCCGAAGCGGGGGTGGTGGGACTGGGCGTCCGCGCGAGCGGGAGCACGGTGGTCCAGGTCGGCAGGGAGCCCGCGCGCTTTCCCCTGCTCACGGCCCGGGGAATCAACCACGCTCTGATCTCCCCGGTCCCGGTCGCTGGCTGCGTTCGGGCCCTGCTCTTGTTCGGGAGCCGAGCGGCCCTAGGGGGGGACGTGGCCGGTTTTGGCGCGGCCCTCGACCGGGTCGCCGCGGGCCTGGAGAGCTTCATCGTTCGGCGGGAGATCCAGCGTGACCTCGAGCGCACTCAGGTCGCGCTGCGCCGGGTCACGCGGACCACAGACACGCTCTTGTTTACGATCTCGCCCCGCCCCGACGCGCGCCTGACCTTCATCTCCGATGGGAGCTTCGAGCAGCTGGGGATCACGGCCGAGGAGCTGAGCGCGGACCTCCACACCTGGCTGCGCCACATGGCCGCGGAGCACCGGCCCCGCTGGGTCAGCGCCCACCTGCGGGCGACGAGCGAGGGCGTGGCCACCTGTCGCTACGCCGTGGACATCCCGGGGCGCGGGCGACGATGGCGGGAGGACGAGCTGCGCCGGGTCGACGCGACCTGGGAGCTCGTCGGCACGAGCCGCGACGTGACCCGAGAGCAGACCGCAGAGATCGCTCACCTCCAGACTCGGGCCGCCCTGGACGAGCGGGAGTCCCAGCTCCAGGCCGTGTTTCAAGACGCCGAGGTCGGGATCGCCGTCGCCAATACGGAGCTCGAGACCATGGAGCTCAACCGTGCTGCCTGCGACCTGGTCGCGGGCGCACCCGGGGCCGACCCGACCCGCTGCCTGGCGCTCCTGGATACGCTGCTCGAGCCCATGCACTCACGGATCTCCTCGCTCGAAGCGGGCGAGGCGACCCGGGAGCTGCTCGCCCTTCCCCGGGAGGGTGGGGAGCCGGCCTTTGCCGAGGCCTGTGTCCGCCGGGTGCCGACAGAGGGGGCGCCCCTGTACAGCGTGGTGCTCAGCGATGTCACGGCCGCCCACCGGACCCAGGTCGCGCTCGAGCGGGCCCGGCTCTCGGCCGAGCAGGCCAGCGCCGCGAAGAGCGAGTTCATGGCCACGGTCAGCCACGAGGTCCGGACCCCGCTCAACGCGATCTTGGGCATGACCGACCTCGCCCTCGAGGCCCGTTCACCCGAGGAGATCCGTGCCCACCTTCAGAGGATCCGCTCCAACGGTGACCGCCTGCTCGAGATGCTCCGCGATGTGCTCATGCTCGCCCAGATCGAGTCGGGAGAGCTGGAGATCCGTCGGGCGCCCTTCGAGCCGCTGGCCCTGTGTGAGCGCCTGATCGAGCGTGCTGGGGCCGAGGCGGAGGCCAAGGGCCTCCACCTGTGGTTGGACTTTGATCCCGAGGTTCCCCAGCGCCTGTTCGGCGACGCGCGCAAGCTCGGCCGGACCATGAACAAGCTGCTCAGCAACGCGATTCGATTCACCGATGCGGGCAGCGTGACCCTGCGGATGCGGCCGACGATCTCGGAGGCGCGAGCCGGGATCCGGGTCGAGGTCGAGGACACGGGCATGGGTATGGACGCGGAGGTCCAGGCTCGTGTGTTCGAGAAGTTTTATCGAGGCGAGACCCGGCTGGGCGCGAACCGGGGCGGGGCGGGGCTGGGCTTGAGCGTGGCTCAGGGTCTGTGTATGGGCCTCGGAGGGACGATCTTGTGCAAGAGCGAGCCAGGGGTCGGGAGCACCTTCTCCATGGAGATCCCAGCCGAGACCGCCTCGGAGGTGTCGAGCATCTACGCGCGCGCGCCCTTGTCGGGGGCCCGGGTGCGTCTGGCGATCGCCGAGCCCATGCGCGAGGCCCTGGTCTCGAGTTGGCTCGAGGCGGCGGGTGTGTGTGTCGACTGTGGAGCGGGGTCGGGGCTCACGCTCACGGACGGACAGGCGGGGGAAGGGGAGAGGGAGAGGGAGAGGGAAGGGGAGAGGGAGAGGACGGTGATTCACCTCGGTCGGGCCCGACCCGGGAGCGACTCGGTGTCGATGGCCGAGCCGATGGTGCCCACGGTCCTGTTGGCGGCGGTGGCCGAGGGTCTGGGTCTGGCGCGGGTGAGCTCGACCGACGGCGCCCCGACCCAAGGCCGGAGCGCCGCAGACCGGGCCGGCCGCACCATCTTGTTGGCCGAGGACAACCCCGACAACGCGAAGCTGGCGATCTATTCGCTCGAGAAGGCCGGGTACACGGTCGAGCATGCGCTCGACGGACTCGAGGCCGTCGAGCGCGTTCGGGCTGGAGCCGAGCCCGAGATGATCGTCATGGATGTCGAGATGCCTGGCTGTGACGGGCTCGAGGCGACGGCCAAGATCCGCGCTCGGGAGTCGGAACTCGGGGCCCCGATGACGCCGATCGTCGCGCTCACTGCCCACGCGGTCCAAGAGGTGCGTGAACGCTGCAAGCGGGCTGGGATGAACGACTACCGGACCAAGCCCATCCAGGGGCGGCGCCTGGTCGAGATGGTCGACCACTGGGTCTTCGAAGCGCCGGGTTTGCTCGTGCTCAGCCCGAGGCCGGCGATTCGGGCCCTCCTGCGCCACTACGTGATCCGGGATGGTCGCTTCCGGGTCGCGTTTGCGAGCGACGCCGCCGAGGCGGCGGCGCTGATCACCGAGTCGATCCCGCACCTGTTGCTGAGCGACCTCCATTGCCCAGGCCTCACCGAGCTTCATCTCTGCCTGCGCGAGCGGGCTCCATACCGGGCGCTGATCGGCCTCGGCGAGCCCCGGCGAGGTCCTGTGGCGGTGGTCCGCATGGTCGCCGAGTCGCTCTGCGCACCCCTCGATCCCCGCCAGTTCTCCGCTTGTCTCGATCGCTACGGCCTGGACTGACGGCGACCTTTTCTCGTTCTGACTGGGGGGAAGGCTGCTGATCGGGAGGGACGCCCCCTTTTCAGATTGAGCGCTCCATGTCCGAGATGCGTGTACTGACGCGAACTTGTCTGTTGTCGTCGACAAAACCAACGATCACCGCAGAGACGACTTCACCAACTCGAGGATACTCATCGAGCTCCCTGCCCCTACCGTTGTCCTCGAAATGGGTGACAAGCAGCACCGCCGGAAAATCAACTCCATCGAGTGCTAGAAAAACGCCAAATGGTGCGAGCTTCAGGACCTTTCCCTGCACAAGGGATCCAAGGGGATGCTCCTCTTTCTGCGTCGTCCATTTTTGCGTGTCGTCCATAGGTTTCGACTCTATTCCGAGCCGGAAGATGACCGGTATTTCTCGAACCACGACCGCCGCTGGGTCAGGGGCTGCTAGCGCAGCTTGTAGCGGTCGAGCTTGCGGTAGAGGGTCGCCCGGCCGATGCCCAGGCGCTTGGCGGTCTGCGTGATGTTGCCGTCACAGGCCTCGATCGCTGCCAGAATCGTGCGCCGCTCCATGTCTTGGATGGACACGGGCGTCCTGGGTTCGGGCTGGGTTCGGGCTGGGTTCTCGGGCTCGAGGCGGGGCTCGACCGGGCCTGGGACGGGTCCTGAACCCGAGCCTGGATTCGGGCTCGAGCTTGGATTCAGGTTTAGACCCGGGTTTGGGTTCAGGTTTGGGTTTGGGTGCTGTACGGGTCTCGGGCCGCTCGGGAGAGGGAGGTCTCGGGCGCTGATCCAGGGGCCGTCGGAGCGGACCATGGCGCCGTGGATCACGTTCTCGAGCTCGCGGACGTTGCCCGGCCAGCTGTGGAGGCAGAGCCGGTCGAGGGCGTCGGGGCGCAGGCCCGAGAGCTGGCGGTCGAGGTCGGCGCGGTGCTTGGCCAGGAAGTGGGCTGCGAGCAGGGGGATGTCCTCGACGCGATCGCGCAGGGGGGGGACCTCGATCGGGTAGACGACCAGGCGGTAGTAGAGGTCCTCGCGGAAGCTGCCGGTGGAGACGGCCGCGCGCAGGTCTCGGTGGGTCGCCGAGACCACCCGGACGTCGAGATCGATGGTTCTCGTCCCACCCACCCGCTCGACACAGCGCTCTTGGAGTACACGCAGCAGCCCGACCTGGGCCGCTGGCGAGAGCTCGCCGACCTCGTCGAGCAACAGGGTGCCGCCTTGGGCCTGTTCGAAGCGGCCCGGGCGAGTGGAGAGGGCCCCCGTGAACGCGCCCTTCTCATGGCCGAAGAGCTCGCTCTCTTGCAGGGACTCGGGGATGGCCCCGCAGTTGATGGCGACGAAGGGTCCAGCGTCGGCGCGGCCGAGCGCGTGGATGGCTCGGGCGACCAGCTCTTTGCCGGTCCCGCTCTCGCCCCCGATGAACACGGAGATCCGGCTGCCGGCGACCCTCTCGATCTGGCGGTAGAGCTCGGTCATGGGCGCCGAGCCCCCGATCATGCCGGGGGCGGCCTCGGTCCGGCTGTCGCTCAGATCCGGGAGCGTGGCTGTGGGCGCACCGCAGACCCTCTTGATATTGGCCAGGAAGGTCGCCCGGTCGAGGGGCTTGAGCATGTAGTCGCGGGCCCCCAAGCGCATACATTCGACGGCGGTCTCGAGGGCGTCGAGGGCGGTGAGCATGACTACGGGGGTGTCCCGCCCCTGTCTCCTGAGCTGGCTCAGGACCTCGATCCCGTCCATCCCAGGCATGCTCACGTCCAGGCACAAGGCCGCAGGTTCAGACTCGGCCAGGGCCCGGAGCACCGACGCGCCCGTGCTGAAGCTCCGGACCTGGTAGCCGGCGGACTCGAGCCACGCGCGGATCAAGAGCTGGACGCTCGGGTCGTCGTCGACCACGAACACTTCGGGGGTGGAGGTGTGGCCGGTCGAGCTCACGAGGCACGGAGTTTAGCGCAAGCTCGATTCACGCGTAAGCTGCGCGGTGACCCGGGCGTCCGCGCGCAGCCCGTTCGGTTCTGAGACAGTCGGTTCCAATTTGAGTCAGGCCGCGAGATTTTGGTGGTCTGTCTGGGCGAGCGCTCGCGCGAGTCCGTTCGGCTTTCGCTGCTCGAGGTGCTGGCATCTGTCTTGCTACGTGGGCGGGTATGTGGACCCAAGCCGGCTCGAACAAGTACATCCTCATCGTCGAGGATGATCCAGGCTGCGCTTCGATAGCGCAGCTGTTTCTGGCCAGCGCCGGCTACGAGCTCGAGATCGTGGAAACGGGCGAAGCCGCCCTCGATCAACTCGCGGCTCAGCCTTACGACCTCGTGCTCTGTGACCGGAATCTTCCCTTTCAGCCGGGGATGGAGGTTCTGGCCCGGGTCCGGGAGTGCTACCCGAATCTGCCGGTGATCCTCATGACCGCCGCGCCCAGTGTCGAGAGCGCGGCCGCGGCCCTCGACCTCGGGGCCGCCGGCTATCTGGCGAAACCACTGCGCAAGCGTGAGCTCTTGCGCGCGATCGAGCGGGCGATCATCCGGGCCGAGCGGGCCGGCGAGAGCCTGCGGGCCCGCTCGGCCGAACTCGCGCGTGAGCGTGAGCTCCGGGAGCTCGACGAGTCCTTCGACCGCGCCCTCGAAGGGCTGTGGATGGCGGCCCAACCAATCCTGACCGCGGACGGCAAGGTCGAGGGCCACGAGTTCCTCATGCGCAGCGTCGAGCCGAACCTGCCCAACGCGGGAGCGGTGTTGGTGGCCGCCGAGTCCCTCGACCGGGTTCATCATCTCGGTCGACGCGTGCGCGCGCTCGTGGCCCAGGCGGCCAAGAAAATTCCCGGGCTCTTGTTCGTCAATATCCATCCCCTCGACCTCCAAGACTCGGAGCTCCTGCGCAACGGGGGTGCGCTGGCCGCGATCGCCCACCGCACGGTCTTGGAGCTCACCGAGCGCACCAAGCTCGACCAGGACGAGGCGTGCTCCATGATCACCTATCTGCGCGCGCTGGGGTTTCGCTTCGCCATCGACGACCTCGGGGCCGGCTACGCCAGCCTCAGCGCGGTCGCGGCTTTTCAGCCCGAGATCGTCAAGCTCGACATGTCCCTGGTCCGAGACATCGGCGAGTCGCCTCGGCAGCAGCGCCTGGTCCGGGCGATCGTGAGCTTCTGTGTGGGCGAGGGGACCAAGGTCGTCGCCGAGGGCATCGAGACCGCCCGCGAGCTCGAGGTCGTGCAGGAGCTCGGCTGCGAGCTCTTGCAGGGCTATTTCCTGGGTCGCCCCGCCCGCCCGGGTCTGCCTCATCCGACCGCGAACGCGACCGCCCACCTCATGAGCCGAGCATCCCTGTAGGGTCTACGCTCGAGTCGTCGACGCGATCCTCACCAACACCCTCGCTCGCGGCGACGCGTGAAGGGCTGTTGTGGCGAGCCTCAATGTTGCCGGCGTCGCCGCCATGGGGCGCACAGCCCGAGCACGAGCAGACCCAGCGCGATCCCGACCGGCGCCTCGTTGCGGCCATCGGCGCTGGAGCACCCGCAGGTCGTGTCGTAGGGGAGTCCGTAGGTGGGGCCCTCCGTGTCGCTCTCGTCCTGCTCGTCTCCCGCCGAGGACCCCGAGCTGGAGCTGGACTCCGTGCTGTCCTCGGATTCAGATTCGGAGCCTGTGCCGGAATCGGAGCCTGTGCCGGAATCGGAGCCTGTGCCGGAATCGGAGCCTGTGCCGGAATCGGAGCCTGTGCCGGAATCGGAGCCTGTGCCGGAATCGGAGCCTGTGCCGGAATCGGAGTCTGTGCCCGAATCGGAATCGGAGTCCGTGTTGGAGTCGGTCTCGGAGTCTGTGCCTGAGTCGGAGTCCGTGCCGGAGCCGCCGGCCATGGGGGCGGCGTAGGAGCCCTCGTCGTGGGGACTCACCGGGCTCGGGCGGGGTTCGAGATCAGGGGCGCCCGCGCTGGCTCGCGCGCTCACAGGAAGGAGGGCGAGGCCCACAAGCGTGAGACCGGTGAGCAGGGCGGCCGAGCCAGGGGCGACGAAGTGGGGGCGGTGAGAGGTGCAGGCCATGGGAGATCCCGGCCCACAGTACCAGCGCTCGAGCGCCCGCTCAGCGAGCGCGACCCCGACAGCGCAGGCCCGCGAGACCCAAGAGGGCGAGCCCGCCGAGGGCGAGACCCCGGGCGGGGAGCTGGTCTGCAGGCGCATCCACGCTGCACCCGGGACGCGAGCCCGGGCTCGCGCCTCCACCCGTGCTCAGGCCCGAGCCGGAGTCGGAGTCCGAACCCGAGTCGCCTGTTCCGGGCTGGCCGCCCCCGCAGGGGTTGTCCTGGGCGTGCTCTGCGTAGGCCATCTGGATCTCGGCGCTGTGATCTTCGAGCACCACGGGCGGGCCGACGGCGGGCAGCTTTTCAATCCGCAGGGCCGCAGGGCTCGACTTGAGAACGTCGGGCCAGGTCACGGTCCCCTCGGCCAGACACACGGGGTAGAGCGCATCGCCGACTGGGACCGAGAAGCGCTCGCCCTCGGGACCGCAAAAGTCGAGCCGGTCCACGAGCAGCTGGTTGGAGACCGGCGGGAGATCGGGCAGGGGCTGAAACACCGGGTCGACGGTCATCTCGACCGGGGAGATGGTCGTGTCGAGGCGGGTGAGCACCGGCCAGGCCTCGAGCGCGTCGAGGGCGTGCAGGCCGGGTTCGACGATGCGCTCGGCGAGCATGTCGGCGAAGGCCTCTGCGTCCCAGGCGGTCCAGTCGATGAGCGCTGCATAGTCCTCGATGTTGTTCCAGAATTGGGTCGCGGGGATGTCCTCCGGGGGCGGCACGAACTGGAGCAGGATCGATTGGATGAGCGGGTGGGAGTTGAGGTTCTGCATGGCGATCAAGTCGATCGCCGCGATCGGGTCGAGGCCGATAAAGGCGGTCTCGTCCCAGCTCTGCCTATAGATCAACCCGGTCGGGACGATCTCGCTGGGGCCCGAGTAGGCGGTGCTGAAGGCTCGGCCACCGGCCTCGTCGACGGCCAGGCCGAGCAGCTCGAGGTAGGGGTTCGAAAGCGTCGATCCCTGATCGATCCAGGTGTAGGCGAGGGGGTTGAGCGCGACGTGGCTGTAGTTTTGAGGTCCCCAGCGCTCGGCGCCCAAAAAATAGGCGCGCACGGACATGTCCTGTTCGGCGGCGATCGCCGTCAGGCGCAGGGGCACGCAGGGCTCGTCGCCGGGCATGCGGAATACGAGCGGGTGGATCTCGTCGGTGTTGGCGTCGGCGGTGAGCTTGACCGCCGCGAACAGGAAGCCCTCGTCGAGATAGGCCTGGATGATGTCCTCGGCCTGGGGATCCTGGGCGTAGTCGTTGTCCTCGAGGAAGGTGATGAGCTCGGCGGCCGTGCCCCCTTGGAGCACGACGACCTCGTAGGCGCCGACCTCCTCTTGGTCGATGATCATCGGTTCGCTGGCTGCACTGACGTCGAGAAGACCGGGGATGAAGTAGCCGCCGCCGGAGGGAGGCGGAACGTCGGCTTCACACTCGTAGGTCTTGGGCGCCACCCACTGGGGGGCGGTCCGCATCCGCATGGTGTCGAACAGGGGCTGCGAGCCCACGCTGATCTCGGGGACCGCCCGAAGGGGGACCAGCCAGGCGAAGCGCTCGGCCTCACCCTCGTACTGAACTCGAACGTGGACCTCGATCTCGCCCCCGTCGCGGATGAACAAGATGTCCTCCCCTGACTGGTCCACGGGCATGAGGGTGGTGTCGCAAAAAGTCCCACCGCAGGCCTCGGCGGTGCTGGGCGCGAGCGAGAACCAAGCGCCCAACCCGAGCGCGAGAGCCTGGACGCAGCGCTTTTGACGCAGTTCGTCGCAGGGGGACATCTCGACTCGAGCCTGAGCATTGGACACAATACTAGGTATTACAGTTTATATTCGTTTTCAAATTATTTAAAGCAGCTATTTCATGGGAGGCGAATGGGGTGACATTCAGACCTGGAAGATTTGTGCGAAAGCACAAGCATAGAGCGAAACCGGTCCCCGCCGGCGGAGTCAAAGCCTGGCCCGACAAAATCCACCTGCGCGGGCCGCCCCCGGGCGGGGGCCCGCGCAGGGGCGAAACCCTCACCGAAGCAGGTCACCTAGGCCAGGCAGGGGGCACGTGTTACGCCGCGTTGCTGGGCCCGCAGGGGGCCCCAGAGATCTCATGACCACCGATCTTCGCACCCGACACCTCGTCGCTTTTTTGGCTCTCGCCCTCGGGCTGGGCCTGCCGCTGGGCTGCGATGGAGGCCCGGGGGGTCCGGGTGGGCCCGGCGGTCCGGGAGAGGTCGAGGAGCGACCCACACCTGTGCTCGTGGTCACCGTCGAGCGAGACACGATCGAAGGTCGGATCCGTGCGGCCTCGACCATCGAGGCCGAGCTTCAGGTCACGGTCCACGCCGAGTCGACCGGGCGCATCACGTCCATGAGCCTGGAGGAGGGCGACGTCGTGAGCGAGGGGGACACGCTGGCGAAGATCCGCCGGGACGCCCAGTCTTCGAGCGTGAAGCGGGCCCAGTCGAGCCTCGCCGATGCCCAGCGGGACCTCCGCCAGATCGAGACGCTGTTCGCCCAAGGTGTGGCCAGTCAGAGCGAGCTGGACGCGGCCGAGAGCGCCGTCAACATGGCCCAGATCGATCGTCGAGATCGGCGTCGGGACCTCTCGAATACGGTGCTCAAGGCTCCGTTTTCGGGGATCTTGACCCAGCGCTTCGTCGACGAGGGCGGGTTCGTGACCAGCGGGGCCCAGGTCTTCGAGATCACCGACTTCTCGACCCTGGTCGCCCGGGTCTACGTGCCCGAGAACGAGCTTGATCGCATCGCCCTGGGCCAGCCGGCGATGGTCGTGGGCAAGGCCGCCAAGAACCGGGAGGGGCTGGGCGAGGTCAAGCGCATCGCGCCTATCGTCGACGCGACCACGGGCACGGTGAAGGTCACGATCGGCCTCCCGCCCGAGCTCGCCGGTGGCAGCAAGGGGTTTTTGCCGGGCATGTATGCCGAGGTCACGCTGACCACCGAGCGCCACGAGGGGGTGCCCGTGGTGCCCAAGCCAGCGCTGGTCCACGAGGAGGAGCAGACTTTCGTGTTTGTGGTCGAGGGTGACCGGGCCAAGAAAGTGCTGATCGAGATCGGACTCAGCGACAACGAGTTCGCCGAGGTGCTCGACGGGATCGAGGCCGGCGCACGGATCATTATCGCGGGTCAGGCGGGCCTGGAAGACGGGGGTCTGATCACCGAGGTCGACGCCCGCGGTGATCCGGTCGAAGCCGGCGCTCAGGCGTCGGACGATGGTTCCGAGGAGGAGGCCCCTCGGGCCGATATCGCCGCTGGGGAAGCGGACGGGGCCAAGGGATAGGTCGAGCCTTGCGCAGGCCCAAGAGCGAGCGGAGCGACATGGATAGCAGCGACAGGAGCGAGGACCGGGGGACCGAGACTTCCGAGACTTCCGACGCCCCCGAGGCGGCCCCCCCCCAGCGCGACCGGCGGGGGATGGACCGGCTCCGCTTCACCGTGACCCGCCCGGTGGCGGTGCTCATGGTGTTCCTGGCGGTGATCGTGTTCGGCGGGTTCTCGGCGACCATGTTGCCCGTCAACCTCATGCCCGACATCAGCTATCCCAAGCTGACGGTCCGCACCGAGTACGAGGGCGCGGCGCCGGCCGAGGTCGAAAACGACGTCGCTCGACCCCTCGAGGAGGTCCTGGGCGTGGTCACCGGGGTCACCCGGATCTCCAGTGTGTCCCGAGCCGGCTATGCCGACGTCATCTTGGAGTTCACCTGGGACACGGAGATGGCCGACGCCAACCAGGATGTGCTCGAGAAGCTCGACCTGATCAAGTCGAACCTCCCCGACGAGGTCAAGACCCCGCTGATCCTCCGCTATGACCCGACCTTGGATCCGGTCTTGGTGCTCAGCCTGTCGGCGACGGGGGAGGCCTACGGGGGCGTCAGGGGCCTCAAGTCTCTGCGCCGGGTCGCCGATCGCGAGGTCCGGCGCCTGCTCGAACCGGTCGATGGGGTCGCCTCGGTCAAGGTCCGCGGCGGCCTCGAGGAGGAGATTCACGTCGAGCTCGACGAGGACGCCCTGCGGCGCACGGGGATCTCGAGCGCCGACGTCATCGGGCGTCTCCAGGCGGAGAACATCAACCTCGCCGGCGGGAGCATGCGGGATGGCCGGACCCGCTACCTGATCCGCACGGTCAATGAGTTCGAGGCCCTCGACGACATCCGCGGGCTCGTGGTCGCCAGCCGGGGTGGTCGGGACGTGCTCTTGCGGCACATCGCCTCGGTCGACTACGGCTACAAAGACCGGGAGGTGATCACCCGCATCGACGGCCGTGAGGCCGTGATGATCGAGGTCTACAAAGAGGCCGACGCGAACATCGTGGACATGGCCGAGCGGGTCCGCGAGCGCATCGACACCCAGGTCGGGCCCAAGCTCGACAAGGAGTACGAGGTCGGGCTCACGGTGGTCTCGGACCGCTCCTTGTTCATCCAGTCGAGCATCCGCGAGGTCCTCAACACTGCGATCCTGGGCGGCTTGTTCGCGGTCTTGGTGTTGTTCCTGTTCCTGCGTAAGGGCTGGGCCACCGTCATCGTCGCGGCCTCGATCCCGATCTCGATCTTGGTGACCTTCGCGCCCCTGAAGCTCGCTGGGGTCAGCCTCAACATCATGTCTCTGGGCGGCATGGCCCTGGGAATCGGCATGCTGGTCGACAACTCGATCGTCGTGCTCGAGTCGATCTATCGCTGCCAGGAAGAGGGCGACCCCCTCATCCAGGCGACCTTGCGCGGGGTCTCGGAGGTCGGCTCGGCGGTCATCGCCTCGACCCTGACCTCGATCGCCGTGTTCTTCCCCATGATCTTCGTGGAGGGGGTCGCCGGGCAGATGTTCGGGGACCTCGGTCTCACGGTGGTGTTCTCGCTGCTGGCCTCCCTGGCCGTGGCCCTGTTTTTCATCCCCATGTTGGCCTCGCGGCAGATCCCGGCCGGCGACGGCGAGGGCCTCGGCCGGCGCATGCGCAAGCGGTGGACCCGGTGGAGCGCGTTCACGGAGCTGCGCGAGCTCTTCACCCAGTGGTCGTGGTGGCAGCTGCTCTTGGTGCCCTACTACCTGCTGCGCTTTGTGCTCCATCTGGGGTTGGAGTTCATCGCCAAGCTCTCGGCGACCCTGGTCGGGCTCGTGGGCACGACCTTGGTCTACGTCGTCGGCGGCCTCCTGTGGCTCTTGGGCCAGGCTGTTCGTCCGGTGTTGTGGGCCTTCGACAAGGTCTTGGAGCTGCTCGGCCGCTTCTACGGCGCCCTGATCCGTTGGTCGCTGCGCAACAGCGTGGCCGTGGTCGGGTTCGCAACCTTGTGTCTGGTGGGCATGGGCTTCGGGGCCACACGCCTGGACACGGAGCTGATCCCCGAGGTTCACCAGGGCGAGTTCACGGTCGAGTTGAGCTTCCCGGTCGGCACGCCTCTGGATGAGAGCGATCGCCTGGTCGGGCCGCTCGAGGAGGCCCTGCGCGAGCGTGTGCCGCATCTGCGGGCCATGGTCACCACCATCGGCAGCGAGCGCGACAGCGACGAAACCGGGGAGCGGGGCGAGCACACGGCCAAGCTCGCGGTCTCCCTGCTCGCCGGGGGCGGTCAGCAGCGGGTCGCAGATGCGGGCAAAACCGCAGCCGCAGGAAAACCCGGGGACGAGGTCGAGGCGGCCCAGGGCGAAGCTCCGGGGCCAGCGGTGGTCGTGTCCGCGGCCGAGGCCGAGGCCGAGGCGCTCGAGGTCGTGCGTGAGGCTCTCGCTAACATCCCCGATCTCGAGATCAACATCTCGCGGCCCGTGTTGTTCTCGTTCAAGAACCCGGTCGAGGTCGAGATCCGGGGCTACGACCTCGAGGAGCTGGCCGCGGCCACCGAACAAGTCCGGGCTCGCCTCGAGCAGATCGACGGGCTGCGCGACGTCCGGGCCTCGATTCAGCCGGGCAACCCGGAGGTCCAGATCATCTACGATCGCGACGCCTTGGCGCGCCTGAACCTCGACATTCGGCAGGTCGCCGAGTTGGTCCGAGACAAGGTCCAGGGCCAGGAAGCCACCAAGTTCAACCGCCGTGATCGCAAGGTCCCGATCCGGGTCCGCGCCGAGGGCATGGACCAGGCCAGCATCGAGGCCCTGCGCAACCTGGCTGTGAACCCGCCGGGGGCCGCAGCCATGGCGGCGATGGCCCCGGGGATGATGGAGCTGCAGACGCCGCCCATCCCCCTGTCGGCGGTCGCCGAGATTCGGGTCGGGCGAGGCCCCAATGAGATCCGCCGTATCGGTCAACAGCGGGTCGGCCTGGTCACCGCCAACATCGAGGGGAAGGGTCTGGGCAGCGTGGCCAGCTCGATCGCCACGGCGGTCGCCGGCCTGAGCCTGCCCCCGGGGATCACCACGGCGATCACCGGTCAGAGTGAGGAGTGGGAGACCTCGAGCCGGTCCCTGTACCTGGCCCTGGGTCTGTCCGTGTTCCTCGTCTACGTGATTATGGCCTCTCAGTTCGAGAGCCTGGTCTACCCGCTGATTATTTTGGTCTCGATTCCCCTGGCCTTTGTGGGGGTAGTGGCCGTGCTCTTGGCCCTCGACATGCCGATCTCCGTGATCGCATTTTTGGGTGCGATCATGTTGGCGGGCATCGTGGTCAACAACGCGATCGTCTTGGTCGACTACATCAACCAACTCAAGGCCCGGGGCTACGAGACCGCTCGGGCCATCGAGGTCGCCGGGGGCGTGCGCCTGCGGCCGATCTTGATGACCACCCTGACCACGGTGTTGGGCCTCATCCCCATGGCCGTGGGTATGGGCGACGGCGCCGAGATCCGTCAGCCCATGGCGATCACCGTGATCGCTGGGCTCAGCTTCTCGACCCTGCTGACCCTGATCGTGATCCCGACTCTCTACGCGTTCGCCGATCGGGTCATGGGCGAGCGGGGGGCGGCGCCCGCGATCCAGCTCGAGCGCGAGCTCAGCGGCCTGGACGAGAGCCTGCTCGTGCCCGAGTTCGTCGAGCTGGCCCAGCGCCAGCAGGATGAGTCCGAGTCCGAGGCAGAACCCGAGCCCAAACCAGAATCCGAGCCCGAGGCAGAACCCGAGCCCAAACCGGAATCCGATTCCGAGCGGGAGCCCTCGTGAGTCGCCTGCGGGAGAACCCGGTGGTTCGGGCGGCCCTCGGGCGGCCGATCTCCATGTTGATGGTGTTCGCGAGTGTGCTGGTGCTCGGGGTCATCGCCTTCCTCGACATCCCCCTCGAGCTGATCCCTTCGGGCGCCTCGGCGCCCTTCATGTCGGTCGAGGTCCCCTACAGCAACGCGACCCCCCAAGACGTAGAGGACAAGATCACCCGTCCGCTCGAGGCCGAGCTCGCGTCGATGCCGAAGCTCGACCAGATCAGCGCGACCTCGAGCACCAACCGCTCCCGGGTCAACATGGTCTTCGACCAGGACGCCGACATGGATATCGCGTACCGGGAGGTCCGCGATCGAGTCGCCCGGGTCCGGGCCGACCTTCCCGACGACGTCCGGGAGGTCCACATCCAAAAGCACTCGGCGGACAACCTGCCGATCGCCTTCTATGGGGTCAGCTGGCCCGAGGGTCTAAACAACGCCCGCGATATCGTGGATCGGCGGCTCATGCGTCGACTCGAGCGCATCGAGGGTGTGGGCATGGTCCAGACCTGGGGCAAGGAAGATCGGGAGATCCGGATTGAGATCGACCGGGAGCTGGCCGAAGCCGCGAACCTCAACATCTTCAACATCGCCCAGAGCCTCGGCAACTCGCACTTCAACCTCGCCAGCGGCGAGCTCCAAGAGCCGGAGGGCAAGTACCTGCTCCGCTCCATGGCCGAGTACGGCTCGGTCGAGGAGCTGAGGGAGGTCGTCGTCGGCGCCAACGACCTGCGCTTGGACGACGTCGCGGAGGTCCTCTACGACTACCCCAAAGAAGAGCGCATCGATCGCTACAACGGCCGCGAGTCGATGGCGATCTTCGTCATCAAGGAGTCGCAGGCCAACACGGTCGAGGTCTGCAAGCTGGTCCAAGCCGAGATCGACGCCCTGTCCGAAGATCCGGCGCTGGCCGCCTTCGAGATCGAAAAGATCTTCATTCAGGGCGATACCATCGTCTCGAGCCTCGAGCAGGTCGTGAACTCGGGGCTCCAGGGCGGGGCCCTGGCCCTCTTGGTGCTGTTGTTCTTCCTGCGCCGGGTCCGGCTGACGGTGGTGATCGCCCTGGCGATCCCCCTGTCCATGTTCATGTCCCTGCCGGTCATGTACTTCTCGGGCCAGACCATCAACTTGGTCTCGCTGATCGGCCTGATGATCTGTATCGGGTTGGTGGTCGACAACTCGGTCGTCGTCGCCGAGAACGTGGCCCGCTATCGGAGCCGAGGGGTGCCGCGCTTCGCCTCGGCCCTGCACGGCGCCAGTGAGGTCGCCCTGCCGATCACCTTGGCGACGGCCACGACCATGGTCGTGTTTTTGCCCGCGGCGCTGATGAGCTCGGGGACCACCCAGTTCTTCATGATCCGCATGGTCACGCCCGTGTGTGTCTCGCTGCTGGCGAGCCTGTTCGTGGCCCTGATCCTGATCCCCATGGCGGCGGCCTTTGTGCTCGACCGGGACCTGTTCGCGGACGCGGACCCGGGGACCTGGAAGCACCGGCTGATGCGCCTCGACGAGCGCTGGAAGGCCGGGCTGGGCCGGCTCTACGAGCTGACCTTCGGCAAGCTCTCGGAGCTCTACGGTCGGCTGCTGCGGGCCAGCCTGCGCCGGCGCATGGACGTGGTGTTGATCAGCCTGTTGGCCATGGCCTCGCTCGTGGTGCCCATGAACCCGGACACCGGGGTCAAGCGGGCCCTCGACGAGGGCATGGGCGGACGCCAGGTCCAGATCACCTACATCATGCCGCAGGACGTCACCCTCGAGGAGGCCGACGTGTTCTTCCGCGAGATCGAGGTCTGGCTCGCGGACAACCGGGCCGAGTGGAACGCCGACGGTGAGCTGATCCAGATCGAGCCGGGTGTCGCCAATATCCAGGTGTTCTTCGGTCCGCCCAAGGACGGCGACCCGCCCTATCGAGAGGTCGGCAAGCAGATCTTCGACGAGCTCCCGACCCCGCCGGGCTGGGAGAAGCGCTCCCACCTGGCCGACTCGGACGGCGGGCGATCGAGCGCCTTCCCCGTGTTCATCTATGGCGACGACCACCGCAGCGTGCAGCAGGTCAAAGACGAGCTGAGCCAGCAGCTGGTCGATCTGCCCGGGGTGACCTCGGTACGCGGGAACTCGCGCGACGACAGCCAGCGCGACGAGCTGGCTCTGTCTCTGGATCCGGTGATGGCTGATCGCCTGGGGGTCTCGGCGGGCATGGTCGGGAACACGGTCGCCTACGCCCTGCGTGGCTCCCCTCTGCCTCGCTTTCACGGCGAGGACGTGGAGATCCCAGTGTGGATCCGCTACCAGGAGGAGGATCGAGAGGTCCTCGACGATCTGCTCGAGTTCAAGGTCCCGACCAGCAGCGGGGGATCCGTACCCCTGCGCACGGTGACCCAGCGCGAGGTCCAAAAGGGTGAGACGGTCCTGGTCCGCAACAACAAGCGGGTCGCGGCCCTGATCCAGCTCGAACTCGAGAGTGACCCCCAGCTGCGGCGCGAGGCCATCGCCGAGATCCAGGCCTTTCTGGGGACCTATCATCTGCCGTCGGGGGTGTCCTTCGACAGCGAGCAAGAGGGGCGCGAGCTCGGCGACTCGAACCGAGATTTGATCATGGCGGCGCTCATGGCCTGCCTGTTCATCTTTTTGTTGATGGGCTTTTTGTTCGAGAGCTTCGTGCTCCCGCTCTCGGTGCTGCCCGCGATCCCCCTGAGCCTGGTGGGGGTGTGGTGGTTTCTGTATCTGACCGACAGCGACCTGGACGCGCTCGCCGGCATCGGCCTGCTGCTGCTGATCGGGGTGGTGGTCAACAACGCCATCGTGTTGGTCGACTTCATCAACGGCGCCCGAGCCCAGGGCATCGATCGCACCGAGGCGATCGTGCAGGCCGGGATCCAGCGCTTTCGCCCGATCTTGATGACGGCCCTGACCACCGTCGGCGGCATGCTGCCCCTGGCCTTCGCCGACGCCCCGGCCGAGGGCATCCCCTATGGACCGTTCGGGAAGACCTTGGTCGGGGGGATGACGACCTCGACGCTCCTGACCCTGATCGTCGTGCCGGTCAGCTACACGGCCTTCGACGACCTGCGGGAGAAGATCAGCACCTGGGCGTCGCGGATCATGCGGCGTCTGCGGGGGGCGGTGGACAGCCCTGCGGTCGAGCCTCCCGAAGAACCGGGCGCCGAGCCTCCCGAATAGGGCTGAGGATGCTACACACTCTACGTGCGCACCTTCGCCCAGGCCGTCCTGCTGAGCCTCCCCTGCGTCTGCGCCGGGGCGGTGGCGCTGCCCGGGCTGCTGACGCCGAGCGTGGCCCAGGCCGACCCGGCGGTCCTCGACCGGATCATCGCGGTGGTCGGTGACGAGCTGATCTTGCAGTCCGACCTCGACCGCTGGTTGATGTTCGACGAGGACGTCGCCATGGAGCTCGCCAAGCTCAAAAATCCGAACGAGGCCCAGCTCATGCGCAAGGTCGCCGAGCTGACGCCGGGATCCCTGGACAACCTCATCGGCCGCACGCTCATGCTCGGCCAGGCCGTGACCTTCCAGGTCACGGCCACCGACCAAGAGGTCGAGGCCTATCTTCAACAGCTCGCGCGTGGGGCCAAACTCGGCGGTATCGATGAGCTGCGCCAGGCCGTGGAGCAGAGCGGGCGCTACGGGACCTGGGGCGAGTACCGGACCAAGCTGCGCGAAGACATCATCCTCTACAAGCTCCAGGGCATGATGCTCAACATCGCCGTAAGCGACGCGCAGGTGCTCGATCGTTACCGCCAGCTGAGCAAGGGCGAGGAGGCCGAACTCGAGGTCCGGCGGCTCGTGTTCCACGCTGGCGACGACGCCCAGGAGCGGGACCGGGTGTTCAAGCAGGCCAAGGCCATCGTCCGTCGCCTGAGCGCCGGGGGGGGCGTGGACGAAGTCGCGCAGGAGCTCGGCCAGACGGTCGAGGCCGAGACCCTCACCCGCAGTCAGGTGTCTCGGCCGATCGGTGAGCGTCTGTTCAAGGCCGAGGCCGGCGACGTGGTCGGGCCGCTGCGCTCGGGCCAGGGCTACGTCGTGTTTGTGGTCGACGAGGTCATCGCCTCGGACCTGCTCGGTTTTGAAGAGGCCAAGGACCAGCTGCACCGTATCCTCGAGGATGAAGCGCGCCAAAAGGCGCTCACGGACCTCTACGAGCAGCTGCGCGGACACGCCCACGTCGACATTCGGCTCTGAGATCGAGAGGGTGAGGTAGACTCGGAGGTCGGCGATGGCCCCCGCTCCCCCCGTGTCTGAGAGACCTCCGAGCCCCCCGAGTCGCGCGAGCGAGGCTCCCGGTGCATCGATCGTGCGCCAGATTGAAGCGCTCAAGCCGAGCCGAGGCCGGGCCATCGGGGTGGGACTCGCGCTCGCCGCCTCGGTCGTGGGGGTGCTCGTGTGGCTGGGCCTGCGTCCACGTCCGCAGCTGCATATCGCCGAGGTCGAGATCGGTGCGAGCTGGTCTACGGGTTACCTGGTGATCCCGGACCGGGCCCAGAGCGAGGCCCCGGAGCAGCCCCTGGGACCCCGCCTGTCGAGGATCGCTGCCGGGGTCGCGGACACCCAGGTCCGGCGTGAACCACCGCTGCGGGCCTTCGGCGCCGATGCTCTGCGCGCAGAGCTCGAGGCTGTCCTCACCCAGGCCGACGATCGGGCCCTGCTCTCGATCCACGTCCGGGACCTCGACTCGGGGCGCGTCTTGTTCGACTACAACGGGGATGCGCTGCTGATCCCGGCGAGCAACCACAAGATCGTGACCGTGGCCGCGGCCCTGGATCTGCTCGGTCCCGAGTTCGAGTTCGAGACCAGCATCGTGTTGATCGGGGATGCCCTCTATCTCATCGGCGGTGGCGATCCGAGCATCGACGGGGAGGCCCTCGACGCCATGGCCCACGCGGTCGCCGACCGTGTCGGCGTGGGTGCGCTGCGGACCATCATCGTCGACGACAGCGCGTTCTCGGCTCAGACCCTCGGCCCCGGCTATCAGGAGTCGATGCTGGGGGTCTCCTACAAGGCGCCGAGTGGGGCCCTGAGCCTGAACTTCAACACCGTCGAGGTCCGGACCTACCCGATCGTGGGGCGGCGGCTGCCGGGGGTCACTCTGGAGCCTCAAAGTGCACACTTGATGGTCCTCAACCGGGCGCGGACCCGGACGGGACCGACCCGCCTCGACGTTCGCACCCGGCCTCTATATGCGGATGGGGATATGGATGTGGACCTGGATGGTCGGGACCGGTCTCGGCAGCGGACCGTGATCGAGATCCGGGGCCAGGTCTCGAGCCGGGGAGTCGGGCATCAGGAGCGCCGCAGGATCGTCGACCCGGGCATGTTCACGGGCGGGGCGTTCTCGGAGATGCTCGCCGCTGCCAGTCAGAGCGAAGCTCTTCCTGTCGAGGCTGGACTCGCGCCGGCCTGGGTCCGGGGGGCCGCGGGCCGGGCGGAGCTCGAGGGCGACGCCCTCGGCCACGACGAGATCTGGGACCTACCGAGGTTGCTGGGTAGCGATCCGGTGCTCGGAGATGTGGAGCTGGTGGCCCTGCGCCGCTCGCCCCCGCTCATCGATATTGCGCGCGGCCTGCTGACCTACTCCAACAACTTCACGGCCGAGCAGCTGTTGCGCACGGTGGGCTGGCACATGAGCGGCGAGCCGGGCGACTGGGAGAACGGGGTCGAGGCGGTGCGCGGCTACTGGGAGGCCCTGGGCAACGATCCGCAGGCCCTCGTGTTCGAGAACGGATCGGGTCTGAGTCGCCGCGGCCGGGTGACCACGGAGGGGCTGGTCGAGCTGCTCTCGCTCGCATACGCCACCCAGGCCCGGGGCTCGAGCTTGATCGACGCTCTGCCCGTGGCCGGGGCCGGAACCGAGGGCACCCTCGCCTCGCGCCTGCCTCGCTCGGGTCAGCGGGTGCGGGCGAAGACGGGGACCATGGACGGGGTCAGCGGACTGACCGGGGTGATCACCAGCGAGGCCGGCGAGGCCCAGGTCGCGTTCTCCATCTTGACCAACGTGCGCGAGGGCGACCACATGGCCGCGAGCGCCCGGCGGGCGACCGAAGACCAGATCGTGATGGCCGTGCTCGCGCACATCGACAGCTGGGAGGCCGTCCGCGGGACCCTGATCTCGGGGCTGCCGGCTCTGGACGTGCGCCCGGCCGAACTCGGCGACGCCGAGCTCAGCGATTCTCGAGGCGTTCTTCCAGGCCCGGGATGAGCGCGGCGCCCGTGGGCACCTGCACGCTCGAGTCACCGAAGTCGTCGATCGGCAGGTACTCCCCGCCCAGGCAGCCCGCGAGGAAGGTCTCGGTGATCGCGTTGAAGGCGTTGGTGTTCGCCGGACGGCGGAAGCCGTGGCCCTCGTCGGGAAACAGGACGTAGGTCACGGGGATGTTTCGCTCGGTCATGGCCACGACGATCTGATCCGCCTCGGCCTGCTTGACCCGTGGGTCGTTCGCGCCTTGGCCAATGAGCAGGGGGCGCTGGATCGCGTCGACGTGGTTGAGGGGGGAGCGGGCCTCGAGCAGGGCCCGGCCCTGCTCGGTGTTCGGGTCACCCACCCGGGTGGTGAACTGGGCGAGGATCGGCTTCCAGTAGGGCGGGATGGTCTCGAGCAAGGTGATGAGGTTCGAGGGTCCGACGATGTCCACGCCGCAGGCGAACACCTCGGGGGTGAAGGTGAGCCCGACCAAGGTCGCGTAGCCGCCGTAGCTCCCGCCCATGATCGCGACCGAGTCGCGCTCGGTCACCCCCTCGTCGACGGCCCAGTCCACAGCGTCGAGCAGGTCGTCGTGCATCTTTGCCGCCCACTCTTTGTCACCGGCGGCCGTGAACTGCTTGCCGAAGCCCGTCGAGCCCCGGAAGTTGACCGACAACACGGCGTAGCCCCGGTTGCTCAGCCACTGATGGTAGGGGTTGAAGCCCCACGCGTCCCGGCCCCAGGGGCCGCCGTGGACCAGCAAGACCATGGGCACCGGGGCGTCGGGGCGCCCGTCCGCATCGGGGTCGGCCGCGGGGGGCAGCGAGAGGTAGCTGACGAGCTCGAGGCCGTCTCGGGAGCGAATGACCTGGGGGTGCATGGGCGCGAGCTCGAGGCCCTGGAGGTCGCTGCGGTTGAAAAACAGGAAGCTCGCCGTCTTGCTCTCGCGCTCGTAGCGGTAGTAGGAGACGGGCCCGCTGTCGCTGTAGAAGGCGACGATCCACTGGTCGCCGTCGTGGGTCTGGTGGACGATGGCGAACTCCCCGTCTGCGACCTCGCGCAGGGCCGCGAAATCGGGCGCGTAGCTCGGGTCGAGGATCTCCCAGCGGGGCTTGTCCCAATTGATCGAGACGGCGACCGGGCGCCGGGTCTGCGCATCGCGCATGACCCCGCCGACCTCGGCTTTGGGATCTTCGAACAGGACCTTGCGGGCCCCTGTCTCGGTGTCGACCTCGACCAAAACTGTGGTCTCTCGATCTCGGCTGTCGCGGAGATAGCGGTAGCGGCCCGTGCTGTCGAAGCCGATGTCCTGAGTGGTGAGGCTGTCGATCTGCTCGATGCTCTCGACTGGGGTCCAACTGGACTTACCGTGGTTGCCGCGTTTGCCCGACTTGCCCGGTGCGAGGATGTCGATGCCGCCGTCGGGGCGCGGGGCGTAGGCGTAGCGCAGCTTCAGGTCCTCGTCGGCGATGAAACCCGCGTAGCCCGCGTCGTTTTGCTCGACCAAGGTGCGCTCGCCGGTCTCGATGTTCAGGCGGTAGACGTCGAAGTGGGCGGGGTCTCGATCATTGAGGCCGACGAGGAGGACCTTGGGGTGCGCCCGGCTGGCGCCCACGAGCTGCACCCGGGTGTCGGGGTAGGGGGTCAGGTTCGTGTCCGAGCTCGCGCCGATCTCGGGGTCGATGCGGTGGAGCTGGAAGTTCTCGTTGCCCTCCTCGTCCTGGATGTAGAGCAGCCACTCGCCGTCGGTGCTCCAGGTCGCCTGACGGATGCCGCGCAGACGATCGTGGCTCACGACTTTGGCCTCACCCAGGGCCTCCACAGGCGCGACCCACACGTTGAGCACCCCCTCGTCCGGGGCCAGCCACATCAAGCGCGCGCCGTCCGGGCTCAGCTGCGGGCTGGTCTTGTCGGGGTTGCCGAACAGGAGGTCTCGGGGGATGAGCTCGGTGTTGGCGGTGCCTCGGTCCAAGGTCGCCGGGCGGACGCCGTCGCCCCCTTCGGGGGTGCTCGAATCGAGGCTGGCGGTGGGAGAGCAGGCGGCGAGGAGCAGCGACGACAGGGCGAGGGGATGCAGATTCATGTCTGCTTTGGGCCCGGGTCGAGCCCAACATGTTTCAGGTCGGGCGCCGAGACTGCGCGGGCATGGGACACGTGGGGGCCCGGTCCTCTCGGCTCAGCATTCCCCGGCTCCGACCTGGAACCCCAGGCTCCCCGAGAACGGCTCGGGGAGGCCCTCGAACTGCACTCCGAGTCCACTGTCGAGCTCCGTGAGCTCGACGGTGCCGGTCGTGACGGTGGCGCCTGTGATCGGGCTGTCCACACAAAAGCAGCCCTCGCTGCTCTGTTCGTAGTCCCAGTGGAGGTCGACCGTCAAGGTCGCTATTCCCTCGCTCAAATCGTAGATCCCCGGGGCCAGGCCCGGGATGACCAGGTGCGCGTCGTAGTCGTCGGCGCTGGAGTCTGGGTACGGGGGCAACTCGAAGGCTTCGTCGCAATCGAAGGTCACGGAACTCAGTCGGATCGTGTCCGCGGCGATCGCCGCGGCGCTAGGGGTCCACCCGTTGTCCGTGCATCCGGGAGGGAAGGGGGGCTCGCCGTCGTCGACGGCAGACTCGCCGTCGTCGTCGGTAGACTCGGCATTGTCGTCGGTCGACTCGGTTTCGAGGTTCTCTCCGCTCTCTCCGCTCTCCCCCGCCTCTTCGGCGGTCGGGGATGAGGAGCCGTCGTCACCACAACCAGCGAGTGTTCCACACGTGAGGAACATAGAGGCCAAATACAGCGTTACCTTTGCCATGATCTTCATGTAGCGCGAGATTCGAATTCGATCAGGGGCGCCATTTTCTGACCCCTGCTGAAATCGAGCGCAGCGCCGCGTTCAGGGGGCTTGCCTTCCGGGCTGCGGCGGTCCAAAAGAGTGCCATGACCGCGACCGGCGACAACCCCCTGATGCGCGAGGTGTTTCGTGTGCCCTTTCCGGCGATCGAGGGCGCACACGTGGAGCCGGCCATCGACGCCCTGCTCGCCGAGGCCGAGGCCTCGGTCCAGGCGGTGATCACCCCGCCGAGTCGCGGGTCCTCAGGCGGGGGAGCGCGGACCCGGGCCGATACCCTCGACGCCTTCGAGGCGGTCGGCCGTGGGCTCGAGTGGGCGGTGGGGGTGGTCGGCCATCTCGAGTCGGTGATGACCAACCCCGAGCTGCGCGCGGCCTACGAGGCCATCCAGCCCAAGGTCAGCGCGTTCAGCTCGCGCGTGTTCCAAGACCCGGCCGTGTTCGCGGCCCTGCGTGCGTTCGCGGACACGGCCGAGGCCGCGGCCCTCGAGCCGACCGCGGCCCGCATGCTCGAGCGAACCTTGGATTCTTTTCGCCGCAACGGGGCGGCCCTCGACGAGGCTGGGAAGACCCGGCTCGCGGCCATCGACGTCGAGCTGGCCCAGGTCACCACCAAGTACAGCCAGCAGGTGCTCGACGAGACCAACGCCTTCTCCCTGACGGTGCCCCCGGAGGACGAGGCCCAGCTCGCCGGGTTGCCCCCCAGCGCCCTCGAGGCGGCAGTAGCAAGCGCCGAGGCCAAGGGCGAGGCCGGTTGGCGTTTCACCCTCCAGGCACCCTCGTGGGTGCCGGTGCTCACCTACCTCGATGACCGGGGCATCCGCGAGCAGGTCTGGCGGGCCCTGTGCACCCGGGCCAGCGCCGGCGAGCGCGACAACCGAGGATTGATCGAGACAATTTTGCGTCTGCGTCACGAGAAGGCCCAGCTGCTCGGCTACGCGAACTTCGCAGACCTGGTGCTCGAGAACCGAATGGCCAAGCGCGGTGAGGCGGCGATCGGCTTCGTCGACGATCTGAGGGTCAAGACGGCGCCGTTTTTCGCGCGTGAGACCGCGGCTTTGCAGGCCTTCGTGGCCGAGCACGACCCGGACTTCGGGGCCCTCCAGCCCTGGGACCTGAGCTACTGGGCCGAGCGCCAGCGCCGGGCCCTCTACGACTTCGACGACGAGGCTCTGCGCCCCTACTTTGGGCTCGAGGCCGTGCTCGAGGGCATGTTCGAGCTCGTCCATCGCCTCTACGGGATCCGGGTCGAGCCGGTCTCGGCCGAGGCCCTGCCGACCTGGCACGAGGATGTGCGGACCTTTCGGGTGCTCGAGGGGGAGCGCGAGCTGGGCTACTTCTACGCCGACTTGCACCCGCGCGAGAGCAAGCGGCCCGGCGCGTGGATGAACGCCCTGAGCACGGGTCTGCCCAGCGAGGGGCGCCCGCACCTGGGCTTGATCTGCGGCAACCTGAGCGCGCCGGTGGGCGATCGACCGGCCCAGCTCACCCACCGGGAGGTCGAGACCGTGTTTCACGAGTTTGGGCACCTCCTGCATCACCTGCTCTCCGAGGTCGAGGTCCGCAGCTTGGCGGGCACCAACGTGGCCTGGGACTTCGTGGAGCTGCCCTCGCAGATCATGGAGAACTGGTGCTGGGAGCGCGAGTCTCTCGACCTGTTCGCGCGTCACTGGGAGACCGGTGAGCGGATCCCCGACGCCCTCTTCGACAAGCTGGTCGCGGCTCGAAATTTTCGCAGCGCCAGCGCCATGATGCGACAGCTCGGCTTCGCCAGCTTGGACCTGGGCCTGCACCTCGAGCACGCGCCGACTCTGAGCGCAGGCCAGCCCCCGGCCGAGGAGCTGCTGGCGGTCGCCCGGCGCCTCGCCCAGCCGTTCACGGTCGCGCCCCTGCCCGAGGACTACGCCATGGTCTGCAGCTTTGGGCACCTGTTCTCTTCACCCGTGGCCTACGCGGCCGGCTACTACAGCTACAAGTGGGCCGAGGTCCTCGACGCCGACGCCTTCGCCGTGTTCAAGGCCGGTGGGGTGTTCAGCGCAGAGATCGGCGAGCGCTTTCGGCGGACGATCCTGGCTCGGGGGAACAGCCGCGACCCGGCGGTTTTGTTCCGTGAGTTCCGGGGCCGCGACCCCGATCTGGACGCCCTGCTGGTGCGCTCGGGCCTCGACGGCGCCCAGGGGGCCGCGTGAGTTCCGCTCGCTCACAGGGACGTCCACTGGGGGCTCGCCCCCGGGTCCTGTTGCCCCCCTGCATCATGCACGAGGATCCACAGCGGGCCCTGTTCAAGGGCAAGGCCCTGCACTACAGCGAGAAGAAGATGGCCCTCGCCGTGTGGCGGGGCGGGGGCCTGCCCCTGCAGATCATGGACCTCGACGATCGGGGGGCGCTCGAGGCTGCGATCGCCGAGTGTGAAGGGGTGCTGTTTCAAGGCGGGGCCGACCTCGCGCCGGAGACCTACGGGGAGCAGCCTCTGGACCCGAAGTGGAGGGGCGATGCGGTCCGCGATCGCTTCGAGCGAGAGGCCCTCGAGATCGCGCTGGCCATGGGCAAGCCGGTGCTCGGGATCTGCCGGGGACACCAGCTGATCAACGCGGCCCTCGGTGGGACCCTCTATCAAGATATCGAGACCCAGTGCGAGGGCGCGCTGGTGCACCGGGACTGGGCGCGTTACGAGGTCCTCGAGCACGCCGTGCGCCTCGAGGCCGACTCGTGGCTGGCCCGGGAGGTCTGGCCCGAGCTCGACGGTGAGCTGCTCACCAACACGGTCCACCACCAGTCCGTCAAGGCGCTCGCGCCGGGTCTGCGAACGGTCGGCTGGGCACCCGACGGGATCGTCGAGGCGTTCGAGGAGATCACCCCGGAGCGCTGGATCGTCGGCGTCCAGTGGCACCCCGAGTGGCTCGACGGCAGCGAGGTCGGGGGTCCCCACCGGACCCCGGGCGGGCCCCTGTTCGAGTGCTTCGTCGAGGTCTGTCGAGAGCGCGCCGGGTGAAGGCGGGCGGCGCCAGGGGTCCAAGTCCCGAGCGGGCTTCCAAGCGAGCTTCCAAGCGAGCTTCCAACATGGGCGCGGGCCTGGTTCGGGCGGGCTTCGACGAGGCGGGCCTGGGTCCGACCCTGGGCCCGCTCGTGGTCGCCGGTTTCGCCACCCGCGGACCGAGGTCGGCGCGTACACGCGGGCCCATCGACGACCTGCTCGCCCCCATGGCGGCGCTGGTCGGGGGTCCCGGTCGACGGGTCAAGGGCGACCGGCGTATCGAGGTCGGCGACAGCAAGAAAATCCACACCGGCAGCCGCAAGTTCGAGCGGATCGAGCGGACGGCCCTGGCGACCGTCGCGTGGATGCGTGGCGAGCTCCCGGATACCGTGGGCGAGTTGCTCCAGTGGGTGAGCGCTCCCCAGCCCGCGCTCGTCGCGGAGCGTGAGGCCGAGCGCCCGGAGGACCGGCGCGCGCCGTGGTGGAGGACGCTCGACGAGACCCTGCCCGTGGTCTGTGCGCGGGACGAGCTGCTGGAGTTGGGCGCCGACCTGGGGGCGCTGGGCCGGCGCGTGGGTGTGGAGCCCCTGTGGTACCGGGCGGACGTGCTCTCGGCCGCCCGGGTCAACCGGGAGCTGCGGGTCGAGGCGGCGCGCGTGGACACCAAGAGCTCCAAGAATACCTGGGCCACCCACGCGGTGCTCCGCCACGCGGCCTGTTGTGTGCAGGCGTTGGACGCCCCCGAGATGGCCCTGTGGTGTGACAAGGCCGGCGGCCGCAAGGCCTACCTCGAGCCCCTGGACCGGGCCTTCGCCCACTTGGGTCTGGATGGCGAGGGAGACTCGAGTGTGGGCCTGGTCGACGAGACCCGCCCCCGCAGTCGCTACCTGCTGGCGACGGGGGGGCGGCGCGTCGACCTGGGCTTCGTGATGGGGGGCGACCGCCTCGACCCAC
>Ga0256845_1000735_pt1 | contig 28964 bp, 25 predicted proteins | sample RiftiametaG_FD_189101 | JGI IMG/M metagenome (GOLD analysis project Ga0256845, IMG submission 189101) | Tube worm associated microbial communities from hydrothermal vent at the East Pacific Rise, Pacific Ocean - Riftia | ecosystem: Host-associated > Annelida > Integument > Unclassified ...
TTGATGAAGATGGTAATTTGTGGACAGTTTCTTCATTTTCTACCAACATTTTAGCAGTAAAGACAGCGGATAATAATTGGGAAAACTTCTCTTTTACAGGAATGACTTCTTCTACCAGTTTATATCCAGCAATGTTAATAGATCAAAATGGGTATAAATGGATTATAAAAGCTCAGGATAATGCTGTTATTGTCTTTGATGACAATAAAACGATAGAAGATAAAAGTGATGATAGGATGATTTTAAATGATAATATTCCTGGAGCAGCATTACATTCTATTGTTGAAGATAAAGATGGTGAAATATGGATAGGTTCGGACGAAGGTGTTGCAGTTTTTTATAATCCGTCAAGTGTATTTGATGAGGATATAGAAGCAGAGCAGATTTTTATTGAGCAAGATGGACAAACACAAATATTGTTAGAAACAGAAGTTGTAACGGCAATCACTATTGATGGGGCTAATAGAAAATGGATTGGGACTCAAACTTCCGGAGTGTATTTAATGAGCGAAGATGGAACAACGCAAATAGAACATTTTACAAAAGAGAATAGCCCATTATTTTCTAATAGCATTTTTGATATTGTTATTGATCCTAAAACAGGAGAAGTATATATTGGAACAGAAAAAGGGTTGATTTCTTATAAAGGAACAGCAACAGAGGGTCGTGGCGAATATGATAATGTATATGTTTATCCAAACCCTGTTAAGCCTGATTTTACAGGGAAAATTGCAATAAGAGGTTTAATAAAAGATACGGATGTTCGAATTACCGATATAAGTGGAAACATTGTTTATCAAACAACTTCTTTGGGCGGACAAGCAGTTTGGGATGGTAGAGATTTTAATGGAAAAAAAGTTCAAACAGGAGTGTATATGATTTTTAATGGAAGTAAAAATGGAGATCAAAAAGCTGCAGCTAAAATTCTTATTTATCACTAATGCTTAGTACTACAAAAGGGATTGTTTTACATCACTTTAAGTATGGAGAAAAGAGCGTTATTGCCAAGGTCTACACTCAGAAATTCGGATTACAATCTTACATTTTAAATGGAGTAAGAAATAAAAAATCAAAAAATAAAGCAGTTTACTTACAGCCCCTTTCTTTAGTAGAGATAAATGCAGCTCACAAAGAGAAAAAAGGCTTGCAACGAGTTAAAAATATAGAGTTAGACTTTCCTTTTAATTCAATCCCTTTTAATATTGGAAAATCTTCATTAGCATTTTTTTTGGCAGAAATTCTTTATAAATCAATTAAGGAAGAAGAACCTAATGAGTATTTGTTTGAATTTTTATACAATGCAATTCAAGTATTGGATTTAACTGAAAGTAGTTATGCTAATTTTCATTTGTTGTTTTTAGCAAAATTCTCTAAGCATTTAGGGTTTTATCCCCAAAAGCCTGTTAATGTGGATAATTCAAAATTGTATTTCGATTTACAAGAGGGTTGTTTTGTGCATTTACAACCTTATCATAACGCATTTATTGAGCCTCCAATTTCCATCTTATTTTATGATGTTTTTGGTACAAATTTTGATGCAATGAATGCGTTAATTTTAACTCAAAAACAACGGAGAGTACTTTTAAGCACACTTTTAAATTATTATAGTTTGCATTTAAGTAATTTCGACAACTTAAAAACACTAGACATCTTGGAAGAGGTCCTTAATTAATGCAATCAAAAGTTAATATTTATAAGTTACAATACTTGAAAACGTTCAGTTTTTTGATAATATTTTTATGCTCATTATCTTCTTTTTCGCAAAAGATAAAAGTTCAAAACGCAGTTAATAAAAAAGGAGTTGATGGCGTATTTGTTTATAATAAAAATAAGTCAATTACAGCTGTTTCAGATACTTCAGGAACGATAGATATTTCTAGTTTTTCAAAAAGAGATACATTAATTTTTACACATCAGAGTTATGCAACGTTTGTAATTCAAAAAATTAATATTGGAAATACTATTTCTTTAACAGAGCAGATTATTGTTATTCCTACATATGAAATTGTTGCAGAACAAGAAAAAAATAAAGCGCTTGAAGTAACCTCTAAAATTGATAAAATAGAAGCCAAAACGGTGCAATTTAATAATCCACAAACTTCAGCAGAAATGTTAGAGTTAAGTGGTAGTGTTTATATTCAGAAAAGCCAAATGGGAGGAGGAAGTCCAATTATTAGGGGTTTTGAAGCTAACCGAGTTTTATTAGTTGTTGATGGGGTTCGTTTAAATAATGCAATTTATAGAAGTGGACACATGCAAAATGCGATAACTATTGATAATGCTATTATTGAGAAAACAAGCATCATTTATGGTTCAAATTCTGTTATTTATGGAAGTGATGCAATAGGAGGCGTAGTACATTACGAAACAAAATCTCCTTTATTTAAAAGTGAAATAGACTCAATTAATAATAATAATGCGAATGCATATGTTCGATATGCAACAGCTAATAAAGAAAAAACGGGCCATTTTGATTTTAATTTAGGAAGTAAAAAAATTGCTGCAGTTACGAGTGTTACCTATAGTGATTTTGATGATCTAAGAATGGGAGAAACAGTTAATGCTGATTATCCAGAATTTGGAGTTATAAAACGTTTTGCAGAGCGAGTAAATAATGAAGATGTAATAACTCGTAAGAAGGATTTTACAAAGCAAATTGGAACAGGATACAGCCAACTAGATTTATTAGAAAAGATAAGCTTTAAAGTATCTGATAATTTTTTATTGACGTTGAATACACAGTACTCAACATCATCAGATGTTCCAAGATATGATCAGCTAATAGACTTTGAAGATAATGGAGATTTAAGATGGGCAGAATGGTATTATGGACCGCAAAATAGATTGTTAGGTTCTCTATCTGCAAAAATTAAATCAGAAAGTAAGTGGTTTAATAAAGTTGAAATTTTGACACATTATCAAAAAATTGATGAAGATAGAATTACTCGAAAATTTGGGGATGATATCAGAACAACACGAGAAGAAGATGTTGAGGTATTTGGAGTTAATATTGATTTTATAAAATTTATAGAAGAAAAGTCTCAATGGTATTATGGGTTTGAAGTAATACATAATAGTGTTAAATCAACTGCTTTTTCTGAAGATATTATTACCTTAGAAAAGTCAATAGCGGCTACACGTTATCCTGATGATGGAAGTACTTTGTCTAGTGCTGGAGCGTATATTACGTATAAAAATAAATTCACAAAAAAGGCAACATATAGTTTAGGAGCTCGGTATAGTTTTTCTGCATTGTCTGCTTCTTTTGCAGATACAACATTTATAAATCTTCCTTTTTCAGATATTAAAACAAATAATGGAGCATTAACAGGAAGTGCAGGTTTGGTGTATCATCCTAATAAAAACTGGAATGTTCAATTGGCTGTATCTTCTGCATTTCGAAGCCCAAATGTTGATGATGTTGGGAAGATTTTTTCGAAAAGAGATTATGTGCTAGTCCCTAATGATGAGTTAACTCCAGAGTATTCTTATAATGGTGAAATAGGTATTACTAGAGCTTTCGGAAAAGAAGATTTAGTAATAAATGTTGTTGGTTTTTATACCTTATTGCAAGATGCTATTGTGCGAGATTTTCATACAATAAATGGGTTAGATTCGTTGGTTTATGAAGGGGAGATGTTGCAAATACAAACCAATAAAAATGTAAGTGAAGCTGTTGTTTACGGAGCATCATTTAATTTTAAAGCAAAATTAAGTGATGAGTTTAGTATTAAAAGTACGCTTAACTACACAATAGGAACCAACACAACATTAGGTGTTCCTTTGGCTCACATTCCACCCCTTTATGGTAGAACTGATTTGATTATCCATTCGGACCCGTTAACATTGGCGGTTTATGTTAAATACCAAGAGTGGAAAAAAATTGAAGATTACTCTCCTTTCGGAGAAGATAATGAAAGTAAAGCCACAATTGATGGAACGCCAGCATGGCAAACATTTAACATTAGAGCAGAAATGAAATTGAGTAAATCAGTTTCTATTCAAGCCGCATTAGAAAATATGTTGGATGTTCATTATCGCCCTTTTGCATCTGGTGTTAGTGGAGCAGGACGTAATTTCATTTTTACGCTTAGAGCTACATTATAAAGTACATAGTTTTCAACACTTATCGTTTAGAACTATTCCTTCAGGTATCTATCAAAAACGTTGTAACAGTTATATTTGTTTAAGATTAAAAAATTAGACAATGAACTACAATAATATTATCGTTGAAACAAAAGAAAATATAACTGTTTTAACCATAAATAGACCAAATCAATTAAATGCTCTTAATTCTGAAACAATAGCTGAACTGGGTTCAGCCTTTAAAAGTTTAGAAGCAGACACAACCATTAAAGCAATTATCATAACAGGTTCTGGAACAAAAGCATTTGTTGCAGGAGCTGATATCAAAGAATTTTATCAATTTGATGTAGCTCAAGGAAAAGAATTGGCTGCAAAAGGACATCAAACATTATTTGATTTAGTGAGTAATTTAAGCACTCCTGTAATTGGAGCAGTTAATGGATTTGCTTTAGGTGGAGGATTAGAATTAGCAATGAGTTGTCATTTTAGATTGGCTTCTGATAATGCTAAAATGGGATTGCCCGAAGTTACTTTAGGTGTTATTCCAGGTTATGGAGGAACACAACGCTTAGCACAACTAGTGGGTAAAGGGCGAGCAATGGAAATGATTATGACAGCTAAAATGGTGTCAGCAGAAGAAGCGTTGAGTTACGGGTTAGTTAATCAGGTTACATCACAAGAAGAATTAATGGCCGCTTGTAAAAAGATAGCGTTAAAGATTGTTAAAAATTCATCTGCTGCAATTGCTAGTGCAATAAGAGCAGTAAACGCAGGTTATACCGATGGAGTTAATGGTTTTGAAACAGAAATTGAAGAATTTGGAAAGTGTTTCGGAACAGCAGATTTTAAAGAAGGAACAACTGCATTTATAGAAAAAAGAAAAGCAGAATTTACAGGAAAATAAAAATTAAGATGTCATCCTCAGCTTGACTGGGGATCTAGAAACCAAAGTGAAGAATCTATTACTCCTTACAATAAAAAGATTCTACGCTTTATTTTGTTTACAAATTAAAATTTATACAAATAGCTTTTGCTTGTTTCGCAAAACGTGCTCTGAATGACAAAAGAACTATATGAGTAACCCATTAAAAAAGCTAGCTGGTCAAACCGCAATTTACGGACTAACAAGTATTGTTGGGAGGTTATTGACATGGTTTTTGGTACCACTTTACACACTTAAATTTACTACAGACCAGTATGGAGTGGTTACAGAAATGTATGCTTATGTTGCATTTTTAGTAGTTTTTTTGACTTACGGAATGGAAACAGCTTTTTTTCGTTATTCAACATTAAAAGAATATGAACCTAAAAAGGTTTTTACCACTGTTATTTATTCGTTGTTTACTACATCGTTTGTTTTTATAGCAACAGCTTTTTTGTTTGAACAGCAAATAGCCGATTGGTTACAATACCCTAATAATCCAGAGTTTGTTACGTGGTTTGCTTTAATTGTTGGGCTCGATGCTATTTCCTCTATTCCTTTAGCAAAACTTAGGGCAGACAACAAGGCTGTAAAATTTGTCTTTGTCAATTTTGCAAACATTATCGTTTTTGTGAGTTTAAATTTATTTTTCCTTGCTTATTGTTTGCCAAAATATAATGCAGGAGAAACTAACTGGCTAATAGCAAATTTTTATAATCCTGAGATTGGAGTAGGTTATGTTTTCATCTCTAACCTAATTGCAGTATGTGTTAAATTTTTATTGTTATTGCCAGAGATTTTTAAAGCGCGATATGGATTTGAGCTCTCATTACTTAAAAAAATGTTTGTTTATGCCTTACCGTTATTGATTTTTGGATTAGCGGGCATCGTAAATGAGACGATAGATCGAATAATGTTAAAACGTATATTATTTGAAACACATGGGTTAAAAGAGACGATGTCTCAAATAGGAATATATGGAGCGTGTTATAAAATATCAATAATTATCACGCTTTTTATTCAAGCATTTAGATATGCTGCAGAACCATTTTTCTTTAGTCAGGAAAATGAAAAAAACGCCAAAGAAACTTATTCTAAAGTAATGACCTATTTTGTTATTGTTTGTGCAACTATATTTTTAGGAGTGATGTTATTTATGGATGTGATCAAATATTTTATTCCCAATGAAGAGTATTGGATAGGGTTAAAAGTGGTTCCAATTTTATTATTTGCTAATATAGCTTTGGGTATTTATTACAACCAATCCATTTGGTACAAGTTAAGTGGGAAAACAAAGTTTGGAGCTTATATTGGAATTTTTGGTGCAGCAATAACTATCCTTTTAAATTACATTTGGATTCCTCTTTATGGATATATGGGGTCAGCTTGGGCAACTTTAATCTGTTATGCTTCTATGATGTTTTTGTCTTTCATTTTAAGCAGGAAGCATTATCCAATAAAATATAATCTTCAAAAAATATTTTTATATTTAGGTTTAGCTTTTAGTCTTTATTTTTTCACAACATACTTAGCGTTGCCCGTTGGAGTGTTAAAATATGGAATCCACAGTCTTGTTCTCATTGCATTTTTAAGTGTAATTTACGTGATAGAAAAGCCGAAAAAAGTGGTAATTTAGTCAGTTACAATTTATAAATCAGATAGATGGAAATTAAGATAGTAAATAAATCAAATCATCCTTTACCACATTATGGTACAGAAGCTTCTGCGGGTGTCGATTTAAGAGCAAACATATCCGAATCAATTACGTTAAAGCCATTAGAAAGAACGTTGGTAAAAACAGGTTTGTTTATTGAATTACCTGTTGGATATGAAGCGCAAGTAAGACCAAGAAGTGGTTTAGCATATAAAAATGGAGTAACAGTTTTAAATACTCCAGGAACAATAGATGCAGATTACAGAGGCGAAATAGGAGTGATTTTAGTGAACCTTTCTAACGAAGATTTTATAATTGAAAATGGAGAAAGAGTTGCTCAAATGGTAATAGCAAAACATGAACAAGCAGAGTGGAGTTTAGTTGAAGAACTTTCTGATACTGACAGAGGTGCTGGGGGATTTGGAAGTACAGGGAAGAAGTAATTAAACAATTAGCTAATGTAACAATTGTTTAATTGCTACATTTTTAAATTATTACATTAAGGAGATGAAAATTATAGTACCAATGGCAGGAAGAGGGTCTCGATTAAGACCTCATACCTTAACAATACCAAAACCATTAGTTCCTGTTGCAGGAAAACCAATTGTACAACGATTAGTTGAAGACATTACTAAAGTTTGTGGCGAAAAAGTTGATGAAATTGCTTTTATTATTGGCGATTTTGGTGACCAAGTAGAAAAAGATTTAGTTGCTGTAGCTGAAGGCTTAGGAGCTAAAGGAAGCATCTATCATCAAGAAGAAGCATTAGGAACTGCTCATGCAATTTTATGTGCTAAAGATAGCTTAGAAGGAAATGTGGTGGTTGCTTTTGCAGACACATTGTTTCAGGCAGATTTTACATTAGATGCTAATGCTGAAGGAATTATTTGGGTAAGTCAGATTGATGATCCAAGTGCTTTTGGAGTTGTTAAATTAGATGACAATAATATAATTACTGATTTTGTAGAAAAACCAACAAAATTTGTTTCGGATTTAGCAATTATTGGAATTTATTACTTTAAAGATGGAGCTTATTTAAAAGATGAATTACAATATTTAATTGATAATAAAATTACGGACAAAGGAGAATATCAATTGACAGATGCTTTAGAAAACATGAAAAAGAAAGGCACAAAATTTGCACCTGGAGAAGTGAAAGAATGGTTAGATTGTGGTAATTATAAAGCAACAGTTTATACCAACCAACGAGTATTAGAGTTTATTAAAGATGAAGATATTGTAGATAGTTCATTAAAATCTGAAAACGCTGTAATTATTGAACCTTGTTTTATTGGAAAAAATGTAGAGATTAAAAATTCAATAATTGGACCACACGTATCAATAGGAGAAAATACGGTTATAAAAAATGCTATTATTTCAAATTCAATTATACAAACGAATACGATTATTCGATCTGCGAATTTCAAAGATTCAATGGTTGGAAACCATACAAGTATTAAAGGAAAAGTGAAAGAGTATAGTGTTGGAGATTACAACGAAATAGACTAAAATTGAAAAATAGTACACGATACATATTAATAATTCTAATTGCTTTTTTAGTAGGATGTTCTTCTTCTAAAGAAAGTTCTAAGGTTATGAAACAACCAAAATCAAAAGGGGTTAAAGAGCTTTCTGAATTACCAGAAAAAGAACGAATTGAGTTTAAGTTTTTATTTCATAATGCGAATAAAGAACGCATTTTAGGAAACTATCAATTAGCTGCGAATTTGTTTATGCAGTGTATACAAATTGCCCCAAAAGAATCAAGCCCATATTATGAATTAGCTAACTTATTTGAAGCATCAAAAGAAGCAACTTTAGCATTAGAATACGCAGAAAAGGCAGTAAAACTATCTCCTAAAAATTATTGGTATCGAATTTTATATGCTCAATCTTTACAAAGAGCTGGAAAAATTAATGAAGCAATAAAAGAGTACAAGACATTGATTGAAAAAGATGGAAATAATGTTGATTTATACTTTGATTTGGCAGGGATGCAAATGTATACTGGTAAGTACAAAGAGTCTATAGCATCATTTAATGAGATAGAAAAACGAGTAGGAATAACAGAAGAATTGTCGATACAGAAGGAGAAGATTTATATTAAAATGGGTGATGTTGATAAGGCTGCCAATGAAATTCAGCAATTAATTAATAAAGAGCCAGACAATTTAAAATATCAGGTGCTGTTGGCAGATTTATATATGGCAAATGATTTAGAAGAACAAGCATTTAGCGTGTATCAAGAAATTTTAGAAAAAGACCCTCAAAACCCTTATGCAAATTTATCTTTGTATGATTATCATAAAAATAAAGGTGAAAATGAAAAAGCTTCAGAAGCATTGAAAAAAGCTTTTGGAAGCAAGGAGTTAGGTATTGATGCCAAGATGAAAATACTACTATCGTATTATGCTACGACAGATAGCAGGTTAAAAAAAGAAGCTTTAGAATTAAATCAAATTTTAATAAAGACTCACCCAAAAGAAGCAAAAGCATATACTATTTATGCAGATTTTTTATACCAAGATAAAAAGTTAGAAGGAGCTAAAGAAAATTATCTAAAAGCGATAGAGTTTGATAATTCTAAACTTCCAATATGGAATCAATTAATGTTTATTGAATCTGAATTACAGGATAATGAAGCTTTATTGAGAGATAGTAAGAAAGCACTTGAATTGTTTCCAAATCAACCCTTATTTTATTTCTTTTATGGAGCAACTAATTTACAAAAGAAGGAATATAAAGAAGCGGTAGAATATTTAACTATTGGTAAGGATTACGTGTTTAAGAACCCCCCATTATTAGCTCAATTTTATGCTAATTTAGGTGATGCAAATCATGGATTAAAGCAGTTTGAGGCATCTGATGCTGCTTATGAAGAAGCATTAAAAATTGAACCTAAAAATATATATGTTTTAAATAACTATGGTTACTACTTATCATTAAGAGAAGAGAAGTTGGAGAGGGCTGAAGAGTTATCTGCATTATGTAATGAGCTTGAACCAGACCAATCTAATTATCAAGATACTTATGCTTGGATTTTGTACAAACAGGGGAAATTTGTGCAAGCTAAAGAATGGTTAGAAAAAGCGTTGAAAAATGGAGGCGAATCAAATGCGGTAATCTTAGAGCATTTAGGAGATACACATGCTAAGCTTCAAAATATGACAAAGGCGTTAGAGCTTTGGAATAAAGCAAAAGCCATAAATGACGGTTCTACTACAGAGTTTTTAGATCAGAAAATTGCAGATAAAAAGCTTTATGAATAAAAGGAAAGCTTTATACTGTCTCTTAATTGTTTCTCTTAGCCTTTTTGTTTTTTCTTGTAAGGTTCAAGAAAAAGACAATGTTAAAATCAAAATAAAAACACGATCGCCTAAATTTTTGGTTAAAAAACTAAAAAATAGCGAGTTTCAATTTGAAACTATTTCAGGAAAGGCAGCTGTTGTCGTTATTGATAGTGTGGGTAAAAAAACAAGTTTTAAAACACATTTAAGAATAAGAAAAGATAGTATTATTTGGATGTCTATTACCTCTTATCGTTTAGAAGCAGCTAGAGTTATCATAACAAAAGATTCTGTTAAGGTTATAAACAGGATAAATAAAGAATATTTTATTGGAGATTTTAGCTACATTAATAGGGCTTTCGGAACAGATTTAGACTACCAAATGATGGAAGCATTGTTAATTGGAAATAGTTTAGATTTTGATGAAGATGAACGAATAAACTCAAGAGTTGATAGGAAAAAGGATTTATACTATTTGAGTACCATAAAAAAAAGAAAAGTTAAAAAAGAACTAAAAAAGGATAAAGAAAAAATAAAAAGTGAGGCTCAAGTGCTTTGGTTAGATCCAATGACATTTAAGGTTAAGGAGTTGTTGCTTTCGTCACCCGAAAGCCACAGGTCTTTAACCGCTGTTTATTCTGATTATAGAGATATTGATGAACAATTAATGCCTTTTGATATTAGTTTTATGTTAAAATCTAAAACATTAAATGCTGTAGAAGTAGAATATTCAAAGTGTTCATCAGGTAAAAGTTTATCTTATCCATTTAAAATTTCATCTAAATATGTACAGATTAAAAAATAGTGTTCTTCCTGTTCTCTGTATGATGGTGCTAATTCTATTGGCAAATACTTCTGTTGCTCAAAATAAAAATGAATTAGAAAAAAGAAAAAAGAAACTTCAAAAAGAAATAAGATTAACAAATAAGCTTTTAAAAGAAACACGTAAAGACAAAAATTTATCAGTTGATGAGTTATTAAAATTGAAAAGCAAAATAAATTCTCGGTCTAATTTAATTGCAGCAATGAACGCTGAGATGAGGTTGATAAACAAAGAGATTGGAACAAATAAAGAAGAAATATCTGATTTAGAATCGGAGTTAACGGCTTTAAAATCGGAGTATGCAAAGATTATTTATTATGCTTTTAAACATCGAAGTTCTTATGATAAGATGATGTTTATCTTTGCATCTAAAGATGTAAATCAAGCATATAAACGATTAAAATACATTCAGCAATATTCTGAATACAGGAAAGGGCAAGCAGTAGAAATTGTGGGAACACAAGAAAAATTAGTATCAAAAATAGCGGAATTAAAGCATACGAATGAAGAAAAAACAGTGCTAGTTTCTTTAGAACAACAAGAAAAACAAAATTTAGCACTTGAAAAAGCAGAACAAGAAAATATAGTGCAAAAACTGCAAGGAAAAGAACAAGAGTTAAAAGATAAGCTTAGAAAGAAAGAGTTGGCTAAACGTAAATTACAAAAGGCAATACAACGAATTATTGAAGCAGAAATTAGAAAGGCACGAGAGGCAGCTAAAAAAGCAGGAAATAAAACGAAGGGCTTCCCTATGACACCCGAAGCGTTAAAACTGTCTAATTCGTTTGCATCTAATAAAGGTAAATTACCTTGGCCAGTCAAACAAGGTGTTATTACGGCTCAATTTGGAAAACATCCACATCCTGTTTTAGAAGGAATTGTAATTAACAATAATGGTATTGATATTAGTACGACAAAAGGAGCTACATCTAGGGCTATTTTTAATGGAGTGGTAAGTTCTGTAGCTATTATTCCTGGAGAAGGAAAAGTGGTAATGGTAAGGCATGGAGAGTACTTAACGGTTTACTCTTATATGAGCGAAGTTTTTGTAAATAAAGGAGATAAAATTACGCTTAAACAAGATTTAGGGCTCTTGGTAAATGAAGCAGGGAAGTCAAAAACTCAAGTTCATTTAGAAATTTGGAAAGGAATGACGAAGCTTAATCCTAAATATTGGATTTTTAGAAAGTAACCATTTATTTTCCCCTCCTCGGAGGGGTTAGGGGTGGGTTTATACAAACTTTATTTTTATATCAATGAATCTCTCAACATCCGTTTCAATTCCTAAAAGTGAGGTTGTAATTTTACATAAAACGCCAATTTTAATGTTGGGTTCTTGTTTTGCTCAAAACATAGGAGAACAATTATCTGAAAATAAATTTGACATTAATATTAATCCAAACGGAATAATATTTAATCCCATTTCGGTTATAAACTCACTAAAGAGAATTATTAATAATGAGGCATATATTGCTGATGAGCTAATTGAATATAATGAGAAATGGATGAGTTTAGCTCACCATAGTAGTTTTGATTCTTTTGAAAAGGAAGCATGTTTAACTCAAATAAATAATGCGTTAGAAATATCATATAAGCATATTAAAAAAAGTAAAACCATTTTTATAACATTTGGTTCGGCTTGGGTCTATGAATATGTAAACTTCGGGATTGTTGCTAATTGTCATAAAATACCCAATAAGCAATTTACTAAACGATTACTTTCTGTTAAAGAAATACTGATTGCTTTCGATGCAATTAAAACTGATTTAAAAGGTTTTGATGTTGTCTTTACTATTAGTCCTGTTAGACATGTAAAAGATGGCTTACATGAGAATAACTTGAGTAAATCTACTTTGTTACTAGCAGTAAATAATTTGGTAGAACAACATAAAAATTACCATTATTTTCCTGCTTATGAATTGGTGATTGATGAGTTAAGAGATTACCGTTTTTATAAAGATGATTTAGTTCATCCAACAAATAAAGCAGTAAACTATGTATGGGAAAAGTTTAGGGAATGTTATTTTAGTGAATCAACTAAAAATATAATTACTGAAATTCGACAACTAAAAATAGCAGCAAATCATAAACCATTTAATTTTGAGAGTGAAGAACATCAACAGTTTATCGTTAAGCAACTGGAGTTGATGGAGAATCTATCAAAAAAGTATGTTTTTCTTGATTTTAAAGCTGAAGTAGAACAAATAAGTACTTCAAAATGAATTTAAACGTAAGTATTATACAATCCAATTTGCACTGGGAAAATGTTGACCAAAACTTAACAATGTTTTCTGAAAAAATTGATGCACTTGCTGAACGTACAGATATAATTGTATTACCTGAAATGTTTAATACAGGTTTTTCTATGGAATCGGAAAAGCTTGCTGAAACTATGGAAGGTAAAACAGTGGCTTGGATGAAAAAACAAGCTAAAAAATCTGGGGCAGTAATTACAGGAAGTTTAATTATTGAAGTAGATGCTTCTCCCCTTGAGGGAAGATTGAGAGGGATGAATTACTATAATAGACTAATTTGGGCGCAACCAGATGGTGAAGTGTTAACTTACGATAAGCGCCATTTGTTCAGAATGGCAGGCGAGCACAATTATTTTAATGCGGGAGAAAAGCGATTAATTGTAGCATATAAAGGTTGGAAAATTTGTCCGTTAATTTGTTATGATTTACGTTTCCCTGTTTGGGCAAGAAACTCACCACTCACTACTCAAGGCTCATCTCCAGTTTACGATATACTAATTTACATTGCTAATTGGCCAGCAGTACGACAACAACCTTGGAGTAAGTTATTAGAGGCTAGAGCTATTGAAAATCAGTGCTATGTAATTGGTTTAAATAGAGTTGGAGAAGATGCTAATGGAATCAGTTATTCTGGTAATTCAGTAGTTGTAAATCCAAAAGGAGAGATCGTTTCTACAATTTTAGAAAATGAGGATAGTTCAGAAACAGTTAATTTATCCTTAGATGAACTGAATGACTTTCGAGAGAAATTTCCAGTGAGTTTGGATGGGGATGAGTTTGAAATTACTCCTTAACCGTCCAAATAATATCATTGTCCCAGTTGGCACGAATCTTAATTTCTTTCTCGTAAAAGATTACTTTTTCTGGTTGTATGTCTTCTAAATAGTTTCCAGTAGTCCAGTTACCATCTGCATTATTATCAATAATAAGTTTTAAAGTATAAATGCCTGGAGCTAGGTATTTATATTGTTGTGTTTGGTCTCCTGAAAAGTAATGTTCTGTAACTAATTTTTTATTTTTAGAAAGTTGAAGAATGTATTTTTCCGGAAAATAGGGGTTAATTGTTAAATTAATAATACCATAATTAGACTCTTTCTTTGTTTTAAAATCAATTTTAACAGTGTCATTTTTCAAGCCGTGAATACCTTCAAAAGTATTGGGAGGAATAAATAATTGATAGTTGGTGTTTTCTTTAAAAGGGTAATCTATGCTAATTTTTTGCATAGAATTTATAAATTGAGGGTATTCTAGCCCCTTTTGAATTAAGGTGCTATCTTCAAATAATTGAATTCTTTCAATAAGTTCTTTTGTAATAGGCCTTTTTGCTGTAATTATAATGGACTTATTCAAATCAAAACTGCTAGTAATATTTGTTGTAATCTGTAGAGAAGTATCTTTAAATTCACTTTTAGGAATAAGTTCGAAATCTATTGTGTCAATAATTTCGGTTCCATCTTTAATTTCTAATGATAGGGCTTCAGTTTCCATATTTGGAGTTAACCATATTATTAAACTGTCGTTGGTTGTATTATGTTCTAATAAACTCCAATTTTCTACTTCATCGTTAATTGAAATATTTAAGGGAGTGATAGTGATTTCTTCAGATGATTTATTAAGTATAATATCAATTTTACTATAAGTTTTATGTTCACTTTTAACAACATATTGCAAATCACTTTCTTCTTCAAACAAATAAATAGAGTTGTTAGAACTAGAAGAATCAAGTTGAATTTTATCGTTTAGAAAACCTATTTCCTCATTTGGTAAATCAAATAAGTAATTACTATTAATATCATTTATTGCAAAAAACTTATAGTTACCATTAGCAATATTGGTGATAGAAAATTTTCCTGATTTATCTGTTAAAGCAACATATCTTGGCAGTTCTTTATAAGGAATAGAATCTTCAAATTGATCGTAAAGCAATACGTAAATATTTTCTTTTGCAGATTGGTTAAAAGCATTAATTACGGTTCCAGAATAGCTAAGTGAATCAATATAACCTCCAGTAGAAAAAACATATTTATAATTGGGGAAAACGTTGTTTTCGGTAATATCAGAAATAGCGTTTCCAAAATTTAAACTATGAGTAGTATTTGGTGCCAATTCACTTTTAAGTTTAATAACTAGCTTTTTTCCTTTGATGCTAATTTCAGGGGGAGTCTCCATTAAAGGAGAGACAATCAGTTGACTAGAAACGTTAGTTAGCCTAATATATTCGTCAAATTCAATTATGATTGCTTCATCATTAAAAGCAACAGAGCCATTCAAGGGAGAGCTCTCAATTTCTTTTGGAGCTGCTACATCTTTTTCACCTCCAGTTAAAGGTTTAATTTGAGCACAAGAAATCAGTATCATTGTCATCGTAAGGAACGATAACGTTTTTGTCACCCTGAGTTTATCGAAGGGTAAAAAAACAGATAGAGATATCGCTTGACTTAAATTCAAAGAAAAGGAACTATTAGATTAATAATTTTTGATAAATATTCTTCATCAATTTTGTCAAAACTGTTTAGTTGATTACTGTCAACATCTAAGATTAACGCAACCTCTCCTTGTTTATTGAAAACAGGAATTACAATTTCCGATTTAGAGGCAGCATTACAAATAATATGGTCGGGAAATTTATTTACATCAGGAACAATTATTGTCTCTTTCTTGTGCCATGCAGTCCCACTAACACCTCGCCCTAATTGTATTCTTGTGCAAGCAATTGACCCTTGAAAAGGACCTAATACTAACTCGCTATTTTTTACAAAATAAACCCCAACCCAAAGCCAATTAAAACTGTATTTTAATGCTGACATCATGTTAGAAATACTAGCGATAATATCATCTTCACCTTGTATTAAAGCAAAAATTTGAGGATATAATTCCTGATATTTTTTTTCTTTAGAAAGATTATCGTTAATAATAAGTTCTTCTGCCATACCGCAAATATAATCACACGAGTTGGATAAAGAGCAAAAAAAGCACCCTCTAAAAAGAGGGTGCAGATTGGTAAGTGTTGTGGTTGTTGATGTACTATTTTTCAATCAATAACGCACTTGCTTGCATCTCACTCATTTCTACCAACCGTATAAATTCGGCTCTATATCCATTGTTGTCATTTCCTTTGCTACTTTTAGCCAATTCAATTACTTGAGTATAAGAAGCTTTTGGTTTGTGTTTAGAATTTCTTAATAACATTCCAAATTCAGCAACAGCAGCAGAGAATTTAAAATTATCAGAGCTTTTTGAAAGAGGAGTGAACCTATCTTTTAAATGTCTTACAATTAATTTACTTGTTTTTCCTTGAGGTGTTTTGTATCTAAATTTTACGGTTAAAACTTCATCAGAGTTAGATGTCTGAGGTTCAATTTCTGAAGGTCTTTCAGATTGATATCGCAAAGGATCAACAGAACGAATGTTATCTGAACTTCCTTTTAATACTACTTCATACAATGCTGTAACAGTATGTCCAGCTCCCAATTCGCCAGCATCTTTGGTGTCATCATTAAAATCTTCATCATTTAATAACCTGTTTTCGTAGCCTATTAATTTGTAAGAAGCTATTTTGTTAGGGTTAAATTCTACTTGAATTTTAACATCTTTAGCAATGGTGTGCATTGTTCCCCCCATTTCAGTAACCAATACTTTTTTGGCTTCTAAAATATTATCGATATAGGCATAATTTCCATTTCCTTTATCAGCCAACGTTTCCATTTTAGAATCTTTATAATTACCCATTCCAAAACCTAAACAAGTTAAAAATACACCAGATTCTCTTTTGTTTTCAATTAACCGAGTCATTTCGCCATCACTGCTCGCGCCAATATTAAAATCACCATCAGTAGCTAAAATTACTCGGTTGTTTCCTTCTTTTATGAAGTTTTCTATTGCAATCTTATAGGCCAGTTTTATTCCTGCACCACCAGCTGTTGACCCCCCTGCATTTAAGTTGTTTAACGCATTTAGTATTTTTTCTTTTTGATTTCCAGGGGTTGATGGTAATACTAATCCAGCTGCACCTGCATAAACAACAATGGCAACCCTATCTTTTTCCGTTAGATTTTTCACTAACAAGCCAAACGATTTTTTAAGTAATGGTAATTTGTTAGATGAGCTCATTGATCCAGAAACATCTAATAAGAAAACTAAATTGCTTGAAGGAAGATTATCAGTTTCTATTTTTTCTCCTTGTATTCCAATGTGTACTAATTTATGGTTAGTGTTCCAAGGGCAGTCACTCATTTCTGTTGTGATAGAAAAAGGATCTTCTCCTTTTGGTTGATGGTAAGTATAACTAAAATAATTAATCATTTCCTCAATTCGTACAGCATCAATTGGTGGATTTTGACCATTGTTAATAAACCGTCTCATATTAGAATAAGAAGCTGCATCTACATCAATAGAAAAAGTAGAAAGCGGAGTTGATTTTACGTTTTTAAAATCATTTTCAGGGTTGTGAGCATAAGCTTCAGTGTTCAGGTTGTCTCTTATAGATTCTATAGGTGCAGCAAAATAACCGTAAGATTTATTTCGTTTTTTATCTTTTCTAGATGTCTTGCCAGAAATACTTCGGATTTCACTTGTAGTAATTGTTGCTCCAGAATAATCTTGGTCTGCATTTATTAAAGGAACTTTATGCTCAATAATGTTAAACTCCTCTAGGGTTTCTGCACCAGCTTTAAGTTTTACATTTATAAAAGTTATTTTTTTAGCGGTAATAATGATGTTTTTAATTTTAGTTAATTGATAGCCAACATAATTTATTTTGAGGTTATACTTACCAGGTTTAATATTTGTAAAAATATATTTCCCACCAAAATCGGTAGTAGTTCCCGTAACTTGAGTGTTTGATTTAAATAAAGTTACCTTCGCAAAAGGTAAAGGGTCTCCATTTGATGCATCGGTTATTTTGCCTTTTAAAGTTCCGGTAGCATTTTGAGCTATTAATCCATTAAATGAGGATAATAAAATAAATACTAACAAAAGAGATAGTGTTTGGGTTGCTTTTTTTATTGTTTTCATAATTATAATTTTTAGTGAGACTTATTTTTTTGTAGTTAGATGATTGGGATATAAAAATTCCATAAAACGAATGTTTATTTTTGTTTAAAATCTATTTAATTGCCCGAATAACTCATGGATAGAGCAGACAATAAGAAAGGTCGCGAACAAAAAGAAGTGACTGACAATAATCGACATCGATTCGATGTCGATTATATTATAGTTGGCCAAGGTTTAGCAGGTTCTGTTTTAGCATATTCGTTAATGCAGAAAAACCAGAAAGTATTGGTGGTAGATGAAGAAGCAAAATCAAGTTCTTCGAAAGTTGCTGCGGGCTTATGTAACCCTGTTGTGTTTAAAAGGCTGACTAAAAGTTGGATGATTGATGAGGTATTACCTGTTGCTAAAGCATTTTATCAAAACCAAGAACAACTTTTAAATGAGCAGTTTTATTTTGATGTTCCTCTGTATAAATTGTTTGTGGACGAAAAAGAACAACAATTTTGGAAACAAAAAAGTAACGAGCCTCATTTATTTGATTGGATAAATGACAAGATAGAATTTCCTTTTGATACAACGTTAATGAATTACCCTTTTGGAGCTTCAAAAACCTTACAATCAGGTTTTTTAAAAACAGCCAGTTGGCTTAATCAATTTAAAAACTATCTGATTAAACAAGATGCTTATCTCAATCAAAAGTTTGATTACAGCGATATTAAATTTAAAGAAAATGAGGTTGACTGGAAGGGGTATAGTGCTAAAAAAATCATTTTTTGTGAGGGATATCAAAGTGTGAAAAACCCTTATTTTGATTGGTTACCCTTTAAGTTAACTAAAGGAGAGGTGTTAACTGTTCAATTTAAAAATCTTGAATTAAAACACGCAATTAATAAAGGTGTTTTTGTATTGCCTTATGATGGTAATTATAAGTTAGGAGCAACGTACAATTGGGATGAGTTGGATGAGGTTTCTACTGATGAAGGAAGGGAGCAACTGTTAAAAAGAGCCGCTCGTTTTATAAATGATGAGATAGAAATTATAGAACATAAAGCAGGAGTTCGTCCAACAGTTTCTGATAGAAGGCCTTTGTTAGGAATGCATCCAAAACACAATCAACTAGCTGTTTTTAATGGGTTAGGGACGAAAGGGGTAATGCTCGCTCCTTATTTTGCCAATAAAATGGTTAATTTTATTACGAAGAATGAAGAACTTCCTAAAGAAGTAAATATCAATCGATTTATATAAAATTTTTGAAAATGAAAAAATTACTATCAATTATCATTGTTGCAATTGCTGTTATATTTTCAATTAACACAGCCAATGCTCAAAAAGTTTACACGGTAAAATATGAATCTCAAGCTGATGTAAAAGTTTATGGTAAAATTCACTATTGATTGTGGCCTATCACCCAATTTTTTAGCTTCAATTTGATCGAGACTATTTTCTTCTAAATAAGTAATCATCTTTTCATAACCACCCACATATTCTGCTTCTATTTTTGGAGTAACAATTAAAGAAACATTCATTTCTCTATTCTCAAGTTGGTCATTATAGTTTTTCTTTTGATAATGAACGGTTATTAATAATTCAGAAGCTTTGTCAAGTAGTTCTTTTTGTTCCTGAGTTAATGAAGCGTTCGATCCTTTAGCTGTTATTGTTTTATTATTAAGGATTGTAGATATGTTTACAGAATTATAATCTTTAATCCAATTGTTTGGGTAGTTTTCAATTAAATCAGCAATAGAGTTTGCGTTGCTTAGTTTTTCTTTTGTTATTGCTCTGAGTATTCCTTGATTATTATAGCCTCTAACCATGTAAAATAAGTCTTTATTTTTCATGGTATTTTTATTTCTTGAAGCAGACTGTGATGTAGTTCCATTTAGGTAATTAGTATTGATTCCAAAATCTGGTAATTGCTTAGCAGTAGAATCATTTTGAGGTTTGTCATCATTATTATTAGTTGGAGAATTAGCAAAACCGAATGCAGCAAAACCAGCCAGTATAATTATTGAACTAAAAATTAGGATACTTTTTTTCATGATAAATTAAATTTAAGGTGAAACTTAAGACAAACCTAGGCTTGATTTCTCGTTTCTAATGATTTGAAGTGTAAAATAATGTAAAACCATTGTAAAAGGGTATATAGCCAATGCAAAAACTATAAATTTACAGCATGAGAAATTTATTCTATTTTTTTATTTTTGGATTAGTAATTCTTTTTACCGTACAGGGTTGTAAGGAAGATGTATCTAAAATACAAAGCGATCATATAGAAGTTGTGATGCGTAGAATAGGTAATGATATTTTATTGCAATCAAGTGATTCCATTTCTGTTGTAAAACCTATTCTTTTTGAGGGAGATAAATATAGAATTCAGTTTGGATCTGATTTTAGTTTTTTGCCAGATAATTTGGTAAAAACAATTGATATAATCCTTAAAAAGGAACTTCCTTATGAGGATTATCTTGTTAAAATTGAAGCATGTGAAACAAAAGAAGTTATTTATAGTTATGAAATAAATCAATTTGTAAAATTTGATGAAGTTGCTTGTCGTGAAAGATCACAACCCGAAGATTGTTACGAAGTAGTGATTCAATTTATTCAAAAAAAGGAGCAAAATCTTAGCGTAATTATTTTAATCGTTTTATTAACGATTTCTATTAGTATGGGGTCTTATTACTATTATAAGAAAAGAAATTTTATAGGGAATACAAATACCATTAAAATAGGGGAGTACCTGTATGATGCTAAAAAGATGATTCTTATACGAAAAGAAAAAACGATAGAGTTAACGAGTAAAGAAAGTGAATTATTGAGTTTGTTGTATGAATCTGCCAATGAAACAGTAGAGCGTGATATTATTTTAAATAAAGTTTGGGGAGATGAAGGAGGTTATGTAGGTCGAACATTAGATGTCTACATCTCTAAACTTAGAAAAAAATTAGATAATGATGCTTCTGTTCAGTTGAAAAATATTAGAGGTATAGGTTATAAATTAATAATAGAGGATTAAAAATGTTATCCTGAGCCAGAGTCTAATGTCATTAGCTTAAGGGTTTGTCATTCCGATTGGATCCCGACTTTTTGTCGGGAGGAACAGAGGAATCTTTTAAAATCAGTGCTATAAAGTAAAAAGATACCTCGGCTTTGCTCGGTATGACATTGGTTTTTGCTTAACTTGATGATATTGAGCTAGATTCGAAGATTTACTTATCTGTCATCAATATTTTCAACACATTTAGCTGATTTTCTTTATCTACTTTTTCACCATCATGGTAAAAGGTAATGAGTTCTAAAGGAGTACCATTCCAACATAAATTAGCAACATTGTCAGGACTAATTGTGTGTCTTCCTACTGTCTTTTCTGTTGGCCAATCTATTTGGGGGAAACAAACGTAAGCGAGTTCAGAGCAAACAATTTTTTCAGTAGTATTTACATCAAAGTTAAAATCATATTCTTTTCCAATTTGTCTAAAAGCAAGTAACAATGACTCTTTCTCTTTTTCGCTAACATTATCATCGAAAATAGGTCTTAAAATAGCAATATCATCTACATTCATAAACTTTTCTAAAGAACTTAATTTAACACCTTCACGCAAGGCTTCAACAATACAGTAACCATCTTTTGAGTTTGTATTATTTCCTGTAGGAGTAATTTTATGATGATATGGTTGAATAATTTCATGTTTCCACAACCCCTTGTCTTCTAGTTCTTTTTGATTTCCTACCCAAATGGCAACATGTCCGAAATGGCCAGGAATTAATTTATCGGTTAACCTAAAAGGTGTTTTCTCCAAAATAATATCAAGTGGTTGTAATTGTTCTAACAATTGTTTTCGGATTTTTTCTTTATGATATAACTTCCCTTTTCTAGACTCTATTAAGCCAACAGAATTTCCAAAAAACTTACTTACACCATCCAAACCATCATCTCTTAACTCAGCAATAATATCTCGAGAAATTTTTCCAAACATTTTAAATTTCTTTTTTAGCATTCCTGTTGTACCAATGTTTTTTATATGATTGTATGATGGACTAGCGTATATGAGTAATTTTAAATAATCAAAATCATTGTCTTTAACCCCTTTAAAAATGCTTGATTTACCTTCAAAAAAAGTAATTCCATCTTGCATTCTTTTTTGATTTTGGATTGAGTTTGTAGCTAATGTTATGTCGAGTAATTCATTCGCAGAAATACCAAAACCTTTGTCGGGATCATTTATTAGTCGTCTAAGCCGCTTGTCATTTTCAAAAAGTAACGCTCCCATTAAATAATTATCATATAGGGTAAGAGCTGCAGCCACAGAAAGCATTACAGCTTTAGTTCTAATAGCTTCAGGAATATGTTCTCTTTGTAATTCTTCATCTGTGGCATCTAAGGCACATTCGTAACGATTGGTTACTGCATATAATTTGTCTCTTAAATCTAAACAGAGTTGCGTATTTTCTTTTAAAAATTCTAAGTTTTTAGATGCAATAGGAGCATCAGGTTTTAGTCTAATTTCAGTAGCAATTTTTAGCATTTCTGCCCTTACCATTAAACTTTGTTCTACTAGAATTTGAAATTCTGATATTTCATAATCAACTAAAGAATCGAGATCATTTATAGAGTTTATTTGATTTTGAATATTTACCCAACAAAGGTGCTTTTGTTGTTTTTTCTTTTCGAATGACGAAAAATAGCCAATAGCAACTAGCATTATTATCATAACAACAATGTAGTATGGAAAATATCTTTTTTTGAGTCGCATAATTGGATTTGTCACCCTGAGTTTATCGAAGGGTTCAACAAATTCAAGAATCTAAAAATACCAAAATAGAATTAAAGGGTTAATTTTAACCATTCGTCATTGCGAATTTGATTTTTTGTGATGCTGAGCGAAGTCGAAGTATCTAAAAAATAAATGAAGCAATCTTATTTTTTTATTATGAGATTGCTTCGTTCCTCGCAATGATGTAAAATCGAAATTATGACTATAGAACAAGCACAAAAAGCAGTTGACGATTGGATAAATGAAAATGGTGTTCGTTATTTTAATGAATTAACCAATATGGCAATGCTTACAGAAGAGGTCGGAGAAGTCGCACGTATTATTGCTAGGCGATATGGCGAGCAGTCAGAAAAAGAGAGTGATAAGAATAAAGATTTAGGAGAAGAATTGGCAGATGTACTTTTTGTATTAATCTGCTTAGCCAATCAAACGGGAGTAGATTTAACCAAAGAACTCCAAAAAAGTTTAGATAAAAAGGCGAAAAGAGATAATGAAAGGCATTATAATAATCCGAAGTTGAAATAATTTAGCTTATGTAACTTAGGTCACCAATTATAGCCTATTTCCTTTCTTATTTTTGTTAAATAAATTATTTAAAATATAAGGTTATGAAAAAGAATATAGGAAATGCAGATAAGATTATCAGATTAATTGTAGCAGCAATTATAGTTACATTATTTTTCACAAACATTGTTTCAGGAATATTAGGAATTGTATTATTGGTGCTGGCAGGAGTATTTGTCTTAACAAGTTTCGTAAGCTTTTGTCCATTATACGCTCCGTTTAAAATTAGCACATGTAAGGTTAAAGAATAGGCTTAATTATGTTTTAAGTTAGTAATGGGATCAATTATTTTGCAAGTTTTTTACTTATGAAACTAGCATGAAAATATTATTGAATATAAGGCTTTGGCTAATAGCCTCTTTAACCTTGGGTTTAGCACCATTTATTCCAGAGCCTCATATTCTGGGTAAGCTAAAATGGTTGTTTGGAGGTGCCGAAGGAATGCAATTTATGGATTGGTTTGATCTGTTATTGCATGGAATTCCATGGTTATTTTTAATAATTTCGCTATTGTTTTATAAGAAAAAATAATAGAATGGAGTTAACGCAAGATCTTTGGGATAAAAGGTATCAAAATAAAGATATTGGTTGGGATGTTGGAGAAATAACAACACCTCTGAAAGAATATTTTGATCAATTGGAAGATAAATCACTTTCAATTCTAGTTCCAGGAGCAGGAAACTCATATGAAGCTGAATATTTACATAAATTAGGATTCACTAATGTTATAGTTATTGATATTGCTCCTACAGCAATAGCCCAATTTAAAGAAAGGGTTACTGGTTTTCCATCTCCTCATGTCATAAACATGAATTTTTTCGATTTGAATGGACGGTTTGATATAATTGTTGAACAAACATTTTTCTGTGCAATAGATAAAAAATTAAGACCCGCTTATGCAGAACAAGCGCATAAATTATTAAATTCTAATGGTAAAATAGTGGGTTTAATGTTTGATGCTCCCTTAAATGAAGATCATCCTCCTTTTGGTGGTTGTGTTGATGAGTATAAAACATATTTCAACCTATTTTTTGACATCCAAATAATGAATCCTGCGGATAATTCTATATCTTCTAGAGAAGGGCGAGAAGTTTTTGTAAAAATGGTAAAGAAGTAAAAGGTTATTTTTTTACAGTCGGATATTTTTCTTTTACCCAACCAGAAAATCCTTTATCCATATCGTAAACTTTTTTAAAACCTAGGGCTTTAAAGGTTGGCATGGAACGTCCGCTTCTTCCTGCAGAATGACAATAAACGTAAGTTGTTTTTTCTTTGTCTAATATACTTAATTGCTCTTTAAAGTCTTTATCATAATAGTTAATGTTTATTGCATTTTTTAAATGACCTTTTTTAAATTCCTTACGCGTTCTAACATCTAATAGTTGGAATTCAGCTTTTTCTGCTTCCATTTTTTCTTTAAAAACTGTAGGTGTAATTAGTTTTGATTGTTGTGCCATAGCAGAATTGGCAGCAATAATAAATAAGAATAGAAGTGTTTTTGTAATTTTTTTCATGATTTGATAACTAACAAATTCTGTGCTAAAGTAGAAATAAAAAGAGGAATATAGTTATATAAGGGTTGAAGTATTGATGAATCCTCTGGACAGATTAACTCTTCCGTCTTTTTCTAATTGTTTTAATAATCTAGAAATAACTTCTCGAGCACTCCCTAGTTCTTCAGCAATTATTTGATGTGTTATTTTAAGTGTTGTTGTATTTGTTTTTTTTGATTTTTCAATTAAATAACTTACCAAACGAGTGTCTAGCTTTCCAAAAGTAACTTTGTCAATGGTATCTAATAATTCTTCGAAACGCATGTTGGATAGTTGCATAACAAAATTAACCCATTTCGGGTATTTATTCATCCAGTTGGCAACGTATTGTGTTGGGATTAGAATAAGTGTCGTTTCAGTTTCGGTAACAGCTCTAACCTTACTTTTTTGATTCATAATACATGCTGAAACTGACATGAAACAACTTTGAGTTGGTTCAATATAATAGAGTAAAAGTTCTTTATCTTCAATTTGTCGATACACTTTTACTTGCCCAGAGACAACAATTGGAATAACCTTGATGTATGAATCATCATTTAAAATTGGAGTGTTTGTTTCAAAAGTTTTTACAATAGCAACCTCCTTAATCTCTTTTAATAAATTAGGTTCAATAAGAGGTATTGCACTTTTTAAGATTTCGTCCATAAAGTAAAAATACGAAAAGAAAAGAGGGGTTTTCTTAGGTTGTTAAGAAAGAGGAACTTCTTTTAAAGGGATAGAATCTATTTTGTTTTTAAATATTTTGAGTTCAGCCTTAAAGCGATCTAAGTGTTTTGGTTTAACTGGCTCTGAGGGTGGAAAATCTTCTTTTAAATGATTAGTTTGGTTTCCGTTTTTCCAAAACCGGTAACAAACATGTGGGCCAGTAGCCAAACCTGTGCTACCAACATAGCCAATAACATCACTCTGAGAAACATATTGCCCGACTTTAACACCTCTTTTGCTCATGTGTAAATATTGAGTTGTATATGTGCTGTTGTGTTTTATTTTTACAAAATTACCGTTGTATTTTGAATAAGCAGAAGCAATTATAATTCCATCGCCAGTAGCCATAATAGGTGTTCCTGTAGCAGCTGCATAATCAGTACCTAAGTGCGGTTTGTTTCTTTTTTGTACAGGGTGAAATCTTCTCATTGTAAACCCAGAAGTTAATCTGCCAAATTTTAATGGGGACTTTAAAAAGGCTCTTCGCAGACTGTTGGCTTCTATATCAAAATAATCACCAATACTATCTTGAACAAAATAACATGCAAAAAAATCTTTATTGTAATGATTAAAATTTGAGGCTAAAACCCTACCGACTCCTATTGATTTTTCATCAACAAATTTTTCTTCATAAACAACTTTAAACCAATCACCCTTTTGAATGCGGTAAAAATCTATTGTCCAGGCAAAAACATCTGCCATTTCTATAGCTAAAACAGGGCTTACATTGGCATCAGCTAAAGTTTGGTACAGGGATGATTTTATAGTTCCTGAGGCTTGTTGAATTTTAGTGATTACTTCTTTTTTTCCTCTGTAAATAGTGACAGTATCACGCATGTCAAAAACAATATAATCTACAGCATTTGGCTCATAAATAAAACATTGAGCTTTCCCTAGTGAATCTTTGCTGCAAAGGATAGTGTAGTTTTTGCCTGCGGCTAATTTCTTTACGCTAAAAACTTCTTCGGATTTTTTTGCTAATGCATCAATTTCAGTATAAGGGATTTTATATTTTAAAAGGATGTTTGCTAAAAACTCGTTAGGTTTAATAACGTTTTTATAAACAGTAAATGAGTCGGTATTAAAACCGTATTCTAACGTTGGAAGGTATGTTGGGAGTTCTTCAGTAGTTTCAGTAATTTCTTCAGTTATGTCATTTCCACAAGAAAAAAAGAGAGCTGAAAGTAATAAGAATAAGATTATTTTTATTGATAGGTATTGATGTTTCATAGATAACAAAAATAAAGCGTTGAATTGCTTCAACGCTTTATGTTTTCTATTCTTTTAAACAGAATGTTGTTAGTCAATCCTAGCTGAAGGATTTGCTAAACCTGTAGCTTTAGATAATTCCATTTTTACAGAACCAATCATTACTTTTCCTTGAGCTAATAATGGAATTTTATTTTCATCATCAGAAATCCAAACTGTAACATCCTCTTCATTTTCAAATAAACGACCTTCTTGTACTACTGGGTGAAATTTTAAAGCTTTATACTTATCTCCACTCACTTTAATATTATCTTTTCCCATATAGCGAATTCTTAGTGGCCAAACTTCATCATCTACAAAAGACCAAATTGTAAAAACTTCTCCGATTTTCGCTTTAGAGTAATCAATAGATCTAGCGTAATAAAATGAAGATAACATATCTTGTATTCCGCTTGGAGCATCAAAAGATTTTCCTTCTCCGTTATCTATTTTATTTTTTCCTTGAGCGAACGTATATTTTTGTTTGATTTTATACCCTCCTTCATTTACATCTCTTTTAAACATCCATGGAAAAACTCCATCAACATCTAAATATGTTTCATAAGTATCTCTTACTTTAAAAAACCAGTCAAAAGCACCTTTGGTTTTCCCAGACCCAGTAATGTGATAAACTTCTCGTCCTGCTATTTTTTGAGCTAGCTTTTTAACTTCTAACTTAGCTGTACCAGCATTTATTATTCCGTAATGTAAACGGTATTCTAATTGTTCACCTGCAATAAATGCATTGTGTTTAATATTTCTTAAAGTTGGAGTAGTAATTGTTTCTGCTTGTGGTACTTCTTGTTTTGTAAAACTGAAAAAGACCAACATTGCTGTTGCTGCGAGTATTAAATTTCTAGTTTTCATAGTGTTTTAGTTTTAGTGTGTTTAGGATAAGGCAAAGGTTATGCCATAAAGTATGTTTACCATTAATAATACGATTGATTTAAAAAAATATTGTAAAAAAAGCCTCACCAATTGGCGAGGCTTAGTAAATACTATGTTTTTATACTATTACTGAATAACTACTTTTTGTGTTGTTACAATATTGTTAGAAGTAACAGTTACAAAATAAATTCCTTTAGCGTTTTTGCTTAAGTCAATTTGTGTTTTGTTGCTAATGTTTTTAGTCAACATAATTTGACCTTGAGTATTCATTACTTTAACGGTAGCATCTTTTGCATTAACAATTAATGTAAAGATACCGTTGTTTGGATTTGGGTAAATGTTAATTTTTGATAAAGTAGTATTTTCATCAATACTAACCGTAGAAATAGCACAAGGAGAAGTAATGGTACAAGGTCCATTGCTAATTTCAACAGCATAGTTTCCACTAGTAGTAGGAACAAATGATTGACTTGTAGCCCCTGTAATTGGAGCATTACCATTATCACAATCAACCCATTGATAAGAATAACCAGTAGCGTTAGCAGTTATCGTATCTCCACTTTGAGATACAGTAGTATCAATAGGCGTTATTATAATATCTTGTGTTTGTGTAGAAGAGTTACCATTACCATCTACATAAGTCCAAGTAATTGTGGTAGTACCTTGAACTGTAATAGGGAAAGTAGTAGTAGTAGTTCCTATTGCAGAACCTGTACAGTTATCTGTAGCAGTAGGTGCGGTAGGTGTAATATCACATTCATTAATAGAATCTGTTAACGCAGTAACATCTGCTACTGGAGCAGTTACATCAGTAATTATAACATCCTGTGTTTGTGTAGAAGAATTGCCATTACCATCTACATAGGTCCAAGTAATCGTAGTAGTACCCTGAGTTGTGATAGGGAAAGTAGTAATAGTTGTACCTGTTATACTTCCTGCACAGTTATCTGTAGCAGTAGGAGCTACAGGTGTAACATTACATTCACTAATAGAATCTACTAAAGTAGCAACATCTGCTATAGGAATTCCAATATCCAGTACCGTTACCGTAAAAGAACAAGATGTTGAATTACTAGCTGCATCAGTAACAGTATGAGTTACTGTTGTTGTTCCTACAGGAAAAGCAGCTCCGCTCGCTAATCCAGCAGTTAAAGCTGTAGTTGCACCAGCACAATTATCCGTTCCCACCGGAGCAGTATAAGTTATTATTGCATC
>Ga0256845_1000736_pt1 | contig 28931 bp, 21 predicted proteins | sample RiftiametaG_FD_189101 | JGI IMG/M metagenome (GOLD analysis project Ga0256845, IMG submission 189101) | Tube worm associated microbial communities from hydrothermal vent at the East Pacific Rise, Pacific Ocean - Riftia | ecosystem: Host-associated > Annelida > Integument > Unclassified ...
GAGAAGTACGACAACGTCCACCAGTTCAGCATCTGGCTCGAGCGTCGCGACGACCCGGACATGCTGCGCCGGAAGCTCTCGGGGGGCGCGCCCGTGGTCAACTATGGCCTCAAGACTTGGCTGCGCTGGCAGACTCTCGATCGGGCCATCGGCATGCCCGGGCTCGGCGATGGACTGGGCGGAAACTCGACCCTCGACCCCGCCGAAGATCCCAGCGGGCTGGAGCACGAGGGGGTGCCCCTGGGCAACGGCGGCTTCGATCAAGACGGGGACTCGGGCCTGGAGAACTACGCCTACTCTCTGGTCCAGCGCCGCGGCTGGGTGATCACCCCGGACCTCTGGCTGCGCATCAACTGGCAGACCCTGCGTGTCGAGCTCGAGGCCGCCGCCGTGATCGGCAGCTTCCGACACCGGCCTCTGGAGAACGATCGCACCACCCCCGACTTCGACGACGAGCTGGCCGCCGCGACCGCGAGCGAGGTCACCCGTCTGGCTCAGTTCGGCTACGCCCTCGAGTTCAAGTACGGCCTGTTCCAGGACCGCTTCCACATCGGGGTCGACCACGGCCTGGCGACGGGCGACGGCACCCCGCCGAGCGCGACCAACTACACGGACGGGTTCCCGGGGACCACCAACTTCGGGGCCTTCAACGCGTTCCGCTTCAACCCGGCCTATGTCCAGGACCTGCTCCTGTTCAAGGAGCTGCTCGGCACGGTCTCCAACGCCGCCTACGTCAAGCCCTGGCTCGCGTTCTACTTCTTCCAGAACAACTTCAGCGCTCGGGCCGACTTCGAGTTCGCGGGCGCCGTCGACCGCAGCGGGACGCTCTCGGGCAACAACTCCCTGTGGGGCCTCGAGCTCGCCGCCTCGCTCCGCTACCACGACGTCGACGACCCGATCTTCTTTCAGCTCCAGTACGGGGTCATGTTCCCCTTCGGTGCCTTCGAGCCCACGGTCACCGTGGGCAGCGGTGCCGCGTCGACCCTGCAGACCCTCGATGCCAAGGCCGCGCAGGCCATCCAGGCCCAGGTCGGTATTCGTTTCTGAGCTGGCGTCCACCGGGAGGCGCGCCACACGAGGCGGCGCGCCACAGCTAGAGGCGCGCCACACGAGGCGGCGCGCCGGGAGTCGATTCAGGGCCTGTTCAGGCCCTGAGTCGACCCTGAGTCGACCCTGATCAGGGTCGACTCAGGCTCAGATTCAGAGGCAGCTGGACTGCCACGGGCCGTTGCAGGCCTGCTCTTGCGAGAAGTCGTAAGTACCGAACTTCCCGTTGGGGTAGGTGCCATCTTCGACGGTGAAGCTGGCGACGTCCAAGTTGGTGGTCGTGTCCGTGATCGTGATCTCGGTCTGGGTGGTGCTGTAGAGGATCTCGACCGCGTACTCCCGGTTGTCGAGCCATCCGTCGGTGGTGGTCTCGGCGGGACCCATCAGCACCGAGACATTGGCCGTGTCGGTGTCACAGGCGAAGTCGGGGGTCGTATAGGGGACGCTCCTGTCGACGCGCTTGATCGTGATGCCCTCGTTGCCGTCGCAGCCGAACCAGTTCTGGTACGACTGCTTCCACGACAGGAGGTAAAACTGGTCCTCGTTTTGCCAGCCCCAGACGAAGCCGACGATGTCGTCGTCGGCGGCCGTGTTGACGACCATGGTGCCGGTGATGCGGGCCGACTCGTGCACGGTCGGGCACACGAAGGCGGTCGGATCCGAGTTCGTGGTCGTGCAGGTCTGGGTGCCATTTTGGGAGAAGGTGTGCTCCGCCGGTGCGCCCAGGAAGCCGACCGCTTCACACTCGGCGTCGTCCCCACCGAGGACCCAGGCCTTGTCGGTGATGTGGATGGTGACCTCGTCGGAGCCCATGTTGCCCAGGCCGTCGGTGGCCGTGACCGTGTAGGTGGTGATCTCCAGCGGGGTCGCCTGTGGCCCGGCGATGGCCGGGTCGTCGAGGGTCTCGGGGGGCTCCCAGGAGAAGCTGTAGTTGCCGTCTCCGCCCGTGGCCACGGCCATGAGATCAGCGCTCCCGCCCAGGGTGGTCTCGGCGCAAGCGGGGATGGCATCTGCACACACCACCCGGCTCATGTCCGCGTCGTCGCAGTCGTTGCCCGGGACGATGGCGTCGATGGGCGGGTCCGTGTCGCCCCAGCCGTCCATGTCGTCGTCGAGCATGCAGGCGTCCGGATCCTCGAGCTCGGCGGCGCCTGGGAAGGCGTTGGCGTAGTCGTCGGCGCAGTCGTTGTCGTCTTCGACGTAGTTCTCCGGCGGGTCCTCGCCCATGAGCACCTCGATGCAGTTGTCCGGGTCGCCGAAGCCGTCGCTGTCGGCGTCGAGGCACCACAGCGAGCAGTTGAAGACCACGGGGTCGTCGTCGTTGCAGTCGCTGCCTGGGGCGGTGCTGGCGTTGGGGGGCGTCGAGTCACCGTAGCCGTCGTCGTCGTCGTCCTGCATGCAGGCGTCGGGGTCGTCGAGTTCGGCGGCGCCGGGGAAGGTCGTCACGCTGGCGTCGTTGCAGTCCGTGCCGGCCTCGGCGTTGGGGTTGCTGGGCATGTCGTCGCCGTAGCCGTCGTCGTCGGCGTCTGTCATGCAGGCGTCGGGGTCGTCGAGTTCGGCGGCGCCGGGGAAGGTGTTGGGATCGTCGTCGTCGCAGTCGTTGGCCTGGCTCTCGGGCACGGAGCCGGCGGGCGGGTCTTCACCCGCGGGGACCTCTTCGCAGTCGTCCGGGTCGCCGAAGCCGTCGTCATCGCCGTCTACACAGTAGATCTCGCCGCCTCCGGTCTCTGTGGTGCCGGCCTCGGCGTCGTTGGTGCCGGCCTCGGTCTCGTTGGTGCCGGCCTCGGCGTCGTTGGTGCCGGCCTCGGCGGTCTCGGTCCCCGTGTCGGCGCTGCCGATCGAGTCGTCTTCGTTGCAGTTGCCCCTGCCGAGGCCATCGTCGAGGCAAGGATCCCCGCAGGCCGAGAGCAAGAGGGTGAGGGTGAGAGCTTGGCTCAGTCCAAGACGTCGAATCGCTGTGTTTGTCATGATGATGATTCTCGCTGCCGAATGCCGTGATGCCGGCGGGGGGAGCTTATTGGATGAAGGGGATTATGCACAGCAATGGCTATTTGTTGTGTCGATTTAAATGATGACAGAACGACCAGGCCGCACAATTGCGGAGAGCGTTGTATGCGCAGTGTGTGAATGAGGGGAAGGCCATAGAACGAGCTTTGGAATGGGGGATCTGCGGGTCTGGCAACGAACCAACTGGCTTGTGTGCTGGCCACTTTCGACGTGGGATAAACGCCCTTCTACCGGAGGCGCGAATCCGCGTATCATAGAGCCATGGCGCGAACAGGAGGGGGCAAGGCCAAGAAACCCAAGAAACCCAAGTCTCGGTGGCAGTGCAGCGGCTGTGGCACGACGACGGCCGGTTGGTTCGGGCAGTGCCCAGGATGCCGGGAGTGGAGCACGATCGAAGAGGTCGTCGACCGGCCCGTCGAGGGCGAGAGGGTCGTGCTCAGCACCCCCGGTGAGTCACGTGCCCGGGCCGTACCGGTCTCGGAGGCGCAGGAGATGGCGGCCCAGGAGCGGCGTGTGGAGATCGGTATCGGCGAGCTCGATCGGGTGCTGGGCGGCGGTCTGGTCCCGGGGAGCCTGGTCTTGATCGGGGGGGCGCCGGGCATCGGCAAGTCGACGCTGCTGCTTCAGGCCTGTGCGGCGCTCGTGTCCACGGGGGGGCGGAGTGTGGTCTACGCCAGCGGCGAGGAGTCTGTGGTCCAGGTCGCGGGACGGGCCGCGCGCCTGGGCGGCGGTCGGGTCGGGCCCGGGGCCGAGCGCCTGCTGCTGCTCGCCGAGACCCGCATCGAAACCATCCTCGACGTCGCGTCGACCCACAGTCCAGACCTCCTGGTCGTGGACTCGATCCAGACCATATATAGCGATGCCCAAGATGGGCTACCTGGAAACATCAGTCAAATACGCAGTGTCACCGGTCATCTCCTGAGCTGGGCCAAAACTCGCAACATTCCTGTGATCATCGTGGGTCATGTCACCAAGGATGGTCAGCTCGCGGGGCCGCGCATGCTCGAGCACATGGTCGACGCAGTCATCAGCTTCGAGGGTGACGAAGAACGGGCGGTCCGTATGCTCAGAGCGACCAAGAATCGGTTTGGAAGCACCGCTGAACTGGGTGTGTTCGAGATGACCGGCCTCGGGCTGCGCGAGGTCGCCGATCCGAGCGAGATGTTCTTGGCAGACCATCGCGAGGATGTCGTGGGCTCCTCTGTCGCGGCCTCGCTCGAGGGATCGCGGCCGCTCCTGCTCGAGGTCCAAGCCCTGCTCGGACCCAGTCCCGGAGGCTCGCCTCGGCGGACCTGTGTGGGCGCGGACCCGGCCCGTCTGGCCATGCTCCTGGCGGTCCTCGATCGTCACGCCGGGCTGTTTGTGGTCGACCTCGATGTGTTCGTGAACGTGGCGGGAGGCCTGCGTCTCAACGAACCGGCGGCCGATCTGGCCGTGCTCTTGGCGGTGGCGAGCTCCCACCTGCGCAAGCCGGTGCCACGAGCAACGGTGGCCATCGGTGAGGTCGGGCTCACGGGGGAGCTGCGCCGCGTGCCTCGGGTGGAGGAGCGCCTGGCCGAGGCCGCCCGCCTCGGGTTCTCGCGGGCCATCGTCCCTGCTCAATCCGGAGGTCGGGCTCAGCCAGGCAAGCCTGGGCGCGGCCGAAAAGGGCTGACCATCATCGCGGTCGAGACGGTGGCGGAGGCTATCGAACAGACCTTTGGCCTGGCCTGAGGGCCTGGGCCTGTTCCCTGTTCCTGTCCTCCGAAGCTGCAGATACGCCGACGCCTCCCCGGTGGCCACCAGGGAGGCGTCGGCTCATCTGCGGACAGGGCTCAGCGGCCGCGACCCTTTTTGGCGGCGGAGGTTTTCTTGGTCCGGGCGGCTACGACCTTGGGCATGACGACGGGCGGTCCGTCGATCTGGCTGCGGTCGCCGCCCTCGTTCGCGGCCTTGGTATCCCGGGACAGGCCGTGGAAAGCCAGCACTTCGGCCTCGAGAGCGGTGAAGAGATCCTTGTTTTCACGCAGGAACTGTTTGGCGTTCTCCCGGCCCTGGCCGATGCGGTCGCCCTTGTAGCTGAGCCAGGCGCCCGCCTTGTCGATGACGTTGGCCTCGACGCCGAGGTCGATCAGCATGCCCTCACGGCTGACACCCTCGCCGAAGTTGATGTCGAACTCGACCTCCCGGAAGGGGGGCGCCATCTTGTTCTTGACGACCTTCACACGTGTGCGGTTGCCGGTGACCTTGTCGCCCTGTTTGATCTTGCCGATGCGGCGGATGTCGAGGCGGATCGACGCGTAGAACTTCAGGGCGTTGCCACCTGTGGTGGTCTCGGGGCTGCCGAACATCACACCGATCTTCATGCGCAGCTGGTTGATGAAGATGACCAAGGTCCGGCCCCGAGATACGGAGCCGGTCAGCTTGCGCAGGGCCTGGCTCATGAGCCGGGCCTGGAGGCCGACGTGGGTGTCGCCCATGTCCCCCTCGAGCTCGGCCTTTGGGGTCAAGGCTGCGACCGAGTCGATGACGATGACGTCGATGGCGCCCGAGCGCACCAACATGTCGCAGATCTCGAGGGCTTGCTCGCCATAGTCGGGCTGGGAGATCAGGAGGTCTTCGGTCCTGACACCGATCTTGCGGGCATAGTTGACGTCGAGGGCGTGCTCGGCATCGATGAACGCGCACACTCCACCCTGGCGCTGGGCCTCGGCCAGAGCGTGGAGGGTCATGGTCGTCTTGCCCGAGGACTCGGGCCCGTAGATCTCGACGATGCGGCCGCGGGGCAGACCGCCGATGCCCAGCGCGATGTCGAGGCCCAGACAGCCGGTGGGTACGACTGGGACGTTCTGTCCGGGGATCTGGCCCTCGGAGTCGAGGCGCATGATCGAACCCTTGCCGAACTGTTTCTCGATGGTGGCGAGGGCGAGGTCGATAGCGGCGGCGCGCTTGTCTTGCGGTTTGTGGGCGGAGACGGGCTTGGTCATGGCTGGTCCTGTGGTCTGGTGGGCTCGACGGGACCCTACCCCGGGTCGAGCTCGGAGCGTTGTCCGAGCGAGACAAGGTGGGTGTCGAGGGAAGTCGGTTGTCGAAGGGAGTGAGGGAAGTCGTGTCGAAGGGGGGCGAGGGAACTCGGGAACTCGAGTCAGAGCTGGTCGAGCTGGTCCCAGACCAACTTGAGGGCCCACTGGGTGGCGGCCCGGCGCACACTCTCGCGCCTTCCAAACAGTTTGAATCGCCGGTAGGTCGTGCCTTTGGGGCCGGCGACGGCGATGTCGACGGTGCCGACGGGCTTGTCCTCGCTGCCGCCCTCGGGCCCGGCGATGCCGGTCGTGGAGACGGCGAGATCACTGCCGAAGGCTGCGCGGGCCCCCTCGGCCATGGCCCGGGCGACCGGCTCGGAGACGGCGCCATGGGTCTCGATGGACTCGGCCGGGACCGAGAGGAGATCTCGCTTGGCCGAGTTGGCGTAGGCGACCACGCCTCCATAGAAGATCGCCGAGCTCCCCGCCACCGCCGTGATCGCGGCACCGATGCCGCCGCCCGTGCAGGACTCCGCGGTCGCGAGGCTCAGGCCGCGGGCGCGCATGGCCGCGACCAAGCTGGTGGCGATGTCGGGCGGTCCGTCGCCAGGGGCGATCGCGTAGAGGGCCCCGCCGACGACCTCGCGGATCGGGTCGTCGAGGCTGGCGAGCTCCTGCGCGCTCGCACCACGCCCTGAATCTCCCGGGGGGGTTGGGTCTGGGTTTGGGTCTGGGTTTGGGTCTGGGCTCTGGTTCTGGGCGGGGGTGGCCTCGAGGATCACTTGGACCTCTGGGTAGCGCGCCCGGTAGTGGACAAACATGTTGGCCAGCCCCGGCGAGCGAGCGCGCGCGTCGGCCAGGATCGGCTCGAGGAGTTGCTGGAGCGAGGACTCACCCCGGCCGACGACGCGGTAGACCCGACGCGGGAGCGGCTCGAGTTTGTAGCGCTCGCGCAGGCGCGGCTCGACCTGCTCCTCCATCATCAGATGGAGCTCGTGCGGAACACCCGGCATCGAGAACAGCCAGCAGCCGGATCCAGATTCTGTCTGGTCCGGGCGGGCCGCGGGGTCCGGGACGGCGGGGTCCGGGACGGCGGGGTCCGGGACGGCGGGGTCAGAGACCTCGACGGCGAACCCGGCAGCCGTGCCGACGGGGTTGTCGAGGATCTCGGCGCCCTTGGGCAGGTCTGCCTGCTTGAGGTTCATCTCGACCAGGGCCCGGTCGCCACGCGGCGCAAAGAAGGCCTCCAGGCGCGCAGCGAGATCTGGATCGCGCTCGAGCGGGACCTGGGCCGCGAGCGCGGCAGCACGTGCCGTGAGATCGTCGGTGGTCGGTCCGAGGCCACCGGAGACCAGGCAGATATCTGCGTCTGCGGCAGCTGCGTGGATCGCAGCAATGATCTCGGTCTCTCGATCTCGGACCGTGGTCGCGCGGACGACCTCGATGCCCAATACCCGGCAGCGCTGCCCCAGCCAGGCTTTGTGCTGGTCGACGATGTCCCCCGCGAGCAGCTCGTCGCCGATCGTCAGGAGGTGAGCGCGCACCCGTGGCATCGGGGCACGCTCGTCGAGTACTGGGCAAATGTCAAGCCTCCAGGAGGGGAAGGCGAGCGCGGGACGGCCGAGTTCAGCCGCTCAAAAAAGTACGAGTCACACGTCGATTCATTGTCTTCGGGCGTTTCTCTGGCCGCTCCGGTCGACTAATATTCCGGGCTGTGCGTATCCGGTACGCGGCAAAGACCGACGTCGGGATGAAGAGGACTCACAACGAGGACTACTTCGCCCTGATCGAAGACGAGCAGTTGTTCATCGTTGCCGATGGCATGGGTGGCCATGCCTGCGGGGAGGTGGCCAGCAAGCTGGCGGCGGACGTCGTCGGTGAGTTCTACATGCACTCGCGGGACGCGGACGCGACGTGGCCGTATCGCTACGACCACAACCTCAGCTACGTCGAGAATCGTTTGGTCGCGGGGATGCGCCTGTCGAACTTGCGGATTTTCCAGAAGTCCCAGTCCGAGCCGGCGCTTCGCGGGATGGGGACGACTGTGGTCAGCTGCCTGATCAACGGCGAGCACGCCTACGTCAGCCACGTGGGTGACTCGCGCGTATACCGGGTCCGAAACGGCGAGATCAAGCAGCTCACCCGGGATCACTCCCTGCTCGAGGACTACAAGGACGCCCGTCCCGACATGACGGAGGAGGAGGCCCAGAACTTCCCCCACAAGAACGTCATCACCCGAGCGCTCGGCATGCGGGAGAATGTCCAGGTCGACATCGGCAAGTGGGAGATCGAGGACGGCGATCGCTATGTGCTGTGCTCCGACGGTCTCTCCGGCATGCTCACCGACGCCGAGATCAGCAAGATCGTCGAGCAGGCACCGGACCTCGAGGCCAGCGTGAGCACCTTGATCGACGAGGCCAACGCCGCGGGCGGGACCGACAACATCACGGCCATGGTCGTCGAGTGTCGGTTCTGATCGGCTGAACGGTCTGGCCGATGAACGGTCTGGTCGATGATGGGCGACCGGGCGATGGCGCTGGATCGGGCGCAGGGTCGTCTGGATTGGACGGACGCCTGCGGGCGAGGGCCATCGTCGAGAGCTGACTCACCGCACCTTTGCGAGGGCACCGGTCGCCTACGCTGGTATCGTATCGGAGAGCACATGATGGACCTGAAGACGATCTTCGAAGAAATGCCCCGCCGCTTCAAGAAGGGCTCGGCGGAAAAGCCGATCTGCTACTACTTCTCGATCGACAGCCACAAGTACACCGTCAAGATCGACCAGATCTGCGAGGTCGAACCCGGAAAGACCGTCGACAACGCCGATGTGGTGCTCAAGACCACCGAGAAGCTGTTCTTGAGGATGGTCGTCGAGGGCAAGGCCCCCGGACCCCTCGATATCGCCCGCGGGAAGATCAAAACTAACGATCCCATGGGCCTACAGAAGCTCCGAGTCATGTTCGACTTCTCGAGCTGAATCGGTCTGGACCAAAAGAAGACCCCGAGAGCGATGCTCTCGGGGTCACGTGGTCGACGACTATCCAACTATCCAACTATCCAACTATCCAACTATCCAACTATCCAACTATCCAACTATCCAACTATCCAACTATCCAACTATCCAACTATCCAACTATCCAACTATCCAACTATCCAACTATCCAACTGTATATTCGCCACATGGGGGAATCGAACCCCCGGATGCTGATAGACAATCAGCCGTGTTACCACTACACCAATGCGGCATTGCTCAGGTTCGGTCTGCGGCGGGGAGGTCGAACGCCGATCGAGCCCCGAACATGAATTCCCAGCATCCACCGGCTGCCACTGTCGTGGCCTCCAGCTCGCGTGTGGGGCATCCCGGCGTCTGTCGTCTCGGGGAGCCTCGGGCTCACCCGATGTCGGTCATCGGCCGGAAATGCTCAACACGCGTTGATATCGCTCGCCCGTAGCTCGGGCCTCGACTCAGCCCGTAGCTCAGCCCTCGACTCAGAACAGTGACCTGCACCTGAGAGAGGTCTGCGGGCGACCATGAATTGTCGAGGCCCGAGGCCCGAGCAATCGATGGGATATGTCGCGGAGCGTTTCATGGCGGAGAGACCAAGATCGATGTGAATCCAGCGGGTCGAGAGCAGGGCAGTCCCTGTGGCCCCGACCGCTGCAAAAACTATGGGCAGGTCTGTGTATGGTCAAGTAGAAAAACAAATTATTTCCAGCAGTTCAGAGAGACTCGAAAACGAAGCAAGAGTCGCCTGGCTGCGACTATTGCCACGTGACTGCACCTGGCTGCACCTGGCTGCACCTGGCTGCACCCGGCGAGGTCTCCTGGAGTCGGGCTGAGCAGACGCACCCGCGTGAGGGCGCCCAGCCAGCCCTGCTTTGACCCACGCCGGCATCTGGCTACCCTCGTGGCGATGCAGACCTCGCGGACGAAGATCGTGGATGCTCTCGAGACCGATCCCCCGACCCAGATGCGCGTCAAGGGCTGGGCCCGGACCGTGCGCTCCGGCAAGAAGGTCACCTTCATCGAGCTCAACGACGGCTCGTGTTTCTCGAGTTTGCAGGTGGTCGTGGGCCCCGAGCTCGCCAACTACGACGAGGTCACAGGGGTGACGACCGGCTCGGCGCTGGTCATCGAGGGGGAGCTGGTCGAGTCGCCGGCGAAGGGCCAGCGGGTCGAGCTCAAGGCCACCACGGTCGAGGTGGTGGGCTTGGCGGCGGCCGACTACCCGCTGCAAAAGAAGCGCCACGGCTTCGAGTTCCTCCGAGAGAACGCCCACCTCCGGGTCCGCACCAACACCTTCGGCGCCGTGTTTCGGGTCCGCAGTGTGCTCGCCCAAGCTGTCCACGAGTTCTTCGCCCAGCGCGGCTTTGTCTATGTGCACACGCCGATCATCACCTCGAGCGACGCCGAGGGGGCGGGCGATCGCTTTCGGGTCACGACCTTGGACCTCGACAAGCCCCCGCGCACGGAGCAGGGCGCCGTCGACGACAAGGCCGACTTCTTCGGCCGCCCGACCTACCTGACCGTCTCGGGGCAGCTCAATGGCGAGACCTTCGCCATGGGTCTGTCGGACATCTACACCTTTGGGCCGACCTTCCGGGCCGAGAACTCGAACACCAGTCGGCACGTCGCCGAGTTTTGGATGATCGAGCCCGAGATGGCCTGGTACGACCTCGACGACACCTGCGCGCTCGCTGAGGCGTTCACCAAGTACACGCTGCGCGCGGTCCTCGATCGTTGCGGTGAGGATCTGGCCTTCTTCGACAAGCGCATCGAAAAGGGCCTGCTCGCCCGCCTCGAGCAGGTGGTGTCCTCCGACTTTGCGCGTATCACCTACAGCGAGGGCATCGAGATGCTCGAGAAATCCGGTCAGGCCTTCGAGTTCCCGGTCGTCTGGGGCAAGAGCATGCAGGCCGAGCACGAGCGCTACATCACCGAAAAGGTGATCGGGAAGCCGACCTTCGTGGTCGATCAACCCGCGAACGCGACCGCGTTCTACATGCGCCGCAACGACGACGGCAAGACGGTCGCAGCCATGGATATGCTGGTCCCCAACGTCGGGGAGCTGATCGGCGGATCGCAGCGAGAGGAGCGGCTCGACGTGCTCGAGAAGGTGTTCGCCGAGGATCCGCACCTCGATCCCAAAGACTACTGGTGGTACCTGGACACGCGCCGCTACGGGACGGCGCCCCACGCCGGCTTTGGCCTCGGATTCGAGCGTCTGGTCATGTACGCGACCGGGATGGAGAACATCCGCGACGTCACGCCCTTCCCCCGCACGCCCTCGCACTGCGAGTTCTGAGGTCGCTCGAGACCGCCCGATTCTCGACCGCGGTCGAGAATCGGGTTCGCCCTCGTGCTCGCGCTGGCTGGGTGTCGGCCCGAAGCCGCGCCCTCCAAGGGCGGGCGCGAGGCGTCGGTGGGCGGGCGCGACTCGTCAGCGGGCGAGCTCGATGCGTTCGTACCGACCGGGGGGATGGACCAGGAACTCGAGGCGAGCGGCGTGCACCCGCGGGTGTGCCCTGCGATCGGGCACGACCCTGTGTCGGGATCGATCCGGTGAGCTGCCGATCACCCTTCCCTCCGAGGGGGTCCACGAGCTCGCAGACTTGTCTGGGATCGGCGCCGATGCACTCTCGTGGATGGGGGAGGGCCCGCGCCTGTGCGCCTGGACTCGGACCGGTTGGACCTGCACCGAGGGCGGGGGCGAGGTCTGGCGCTTCGAGGGCTGTGCCCGGCGCAGCCGTGGGTGCACGCTGCTCGGCTCGAGCATGCTCAGCTGCGAACAGGAACTCGACGCGCGTGTCGATATGGCGCCCTTTGGTCGAGTCGCCGGCGACGGCCCCTGCATGGGGCTCGAGGACGGCAGTGTGATCTGTCGAGGCGGGGCTCGGCGCACCCCGGAGCCGAGCCCCGCGCTCGGTTCGGAGGGCGTGACCCAAAACAGGCAGGCCGCCGACACGAGATCGTCGGTGGCCTGCCTGGGGGTCGCGCACCAGCTGGTGCTGCGCCGCACTCACACGTAGCGCTTGGAGGGCACCGAGTCGGCCGAGGGGACGATGCGCTGCTCGAAGTCGATGCGCGTGGTGATGTCCTCGGGGGAGGTCCAGGTCCCGGTCGAGGCGGTCTTGATGGTGGAGCTCTGGATGGTGGCGCTCGTGGGCACGCGCATCATCGAGCTGGGGGCCGGCAGGACGGTGTTCGTGCCGCCGAGCATCTGGTTGCCGCCGAGCTGGAGGGCCAGACGCAGGAGGCTCTCCCGGTTGCCCGTGCTGGTCTTGGCGAAGATGTTGTGCATGTGCCATTTGACCGTCGCCCGGCTGATGCTGAGGTCGCCGCCGATCTGTAGGTTGTTCCGACCTTGGAGGACGAGCTCGAGGATGTCCTGCTCGCGCTCGGTCAGCTTGTGGGCGCTGACCAGGCGGGTGACGGCCCAGCGCAGGCGAGCGGGCCCGTCGCCCTCGCCCAGCTCGCGCAAGACGGTATAGCCGAGGGCTTCGAGCACGGCGCTGATGCGGGCGGCGTCGTCGTCACGGGAGACGCGAATGTGGACTTCGTTGGACGAGGAGGGCATGATTTCGGTGTTCATTGTGGTTGCTTTCGGTCGGAGAGGTTGGGGAGGTTTTTGGGGGGGGGGCTGGTGAGTGTTGCGAACCGGATCGGTGTGCGCGGAGTGTCTCGGCGCGGCGCGCTTGGCCTCGTCCCTGGTTCGCAGCTTCACCATGCGCTCGGGGGGGCCGTACCGTCAGGGACCGCAGTGCAACCGGCGGGTCTCCGGACCGAACCGCCAGCGGGTGGGGCTGGTCGTCGGCGCAAGGTGCCCCTGGACACAGAATTCGAGAGGTCGGCGCCGACTCCTCGGGCTGGGAGGGGACCCGAACCAAGCGTGACCGAGCGTCACCGAGACGGACCGGGGGGGGACCGAGCGCTGGCCGATGGGAGGGCGGGTTCCGACGAGGAGCGCGAAGGAGGGGGCGCGGCAATGAGAGTGGGCGAGTGGTCCGAAGACCACCCGCCCAGAGTGATAGGCCTGAAACAACAATATTAAGTGTGTCTATTTAATACCAGGACTTGAAGGGAATGGTGGCGGCGCGGAGGGGGGACTGTGGGCTGACCGCGGGGTCTGGCGAGTCTGGCGAGTCTGGCGAGTCGGGTGCGTCTGGCGAGTCTGGCGAGTCTGGCGAGTCGGGTACGTCTGGCGAGTCGGGTACGTCTGGCGAGTCGGGTACGTCTGGCGAGTCGGGGTTGCCAGAGGGGCCGGGCGAAGCGGGCAGGGGGGTGGCCGCCGTGTGGGGTTCGGTGGCCTGCTCGGAGGGGCGTGGACCTGGGGTCGCGTCGGGCTCGCCATCGTCGACCAGCCCGCCGTCGTGACCTCGGACTCCGCCGAGTTGGAGAGCCAGGCGCAGGAGGCTCTCGCGGTTTCCGGTGTTGGTCTTGGCGAATACGTTGTGCATGTGCCACTTGACGGTCGCCCGTCGGATGCCCAGGTCCACGCCGATCTCCAGGTTGTTGCGACCGGCGAGGACCCGCTCGAGGATGTCCTGTTCGCGGGCGGTGAGCTTGTGGTGTTGGGCCAAGCGCTCGATCGCCCAGCGCAGGCGCTGAGGGCCCTCACCCTGTTCGAGCTCACGCAGGACGACGTAGCCGAGGGCCTCGAGCACGGCGCTGATCCGGCTGGCGTCGCTGTCTCGGTCGATCCACAGTCGGACCTCGGTGGGGGTGGCAGGCGGGGTGAAGGATGCTTGGGGGGTCGACATGGGGGGCCTCGCTCGGGTGCAGGGGACGAAAGGGATGACAGGGGAGACGGCGGTCTTGGGCGCGGTGGGATCATTCGACACGGCGGTATCCTCGACTTCTGAGCTCGCGCTCGATGAGCCCGACGGCCGCCGGGCTGTAGAGATGGCTGACGACGCTTCGACTGCGGCCGGCGACCTTGTTGACGACGGCCTTGCAGTGGGCCTTGCTGTCGCGCAGTCCGAGCAGGGTGATGACCAGACCGACGCGCTGTGGGGTGACGCCCAGGTGCCTTCTGGCGATCTCGGTGGGGCGCAGCCAGCCGTGCTCGATGCCGGGCTTGAGCTGCCACAGCTCACCGTCGAGGGCGACCTCGGCCGCGACCACCCGGTAGGCCCAGATCACCTCGGCGTCGACCTGGCCGTCGTCTTCGAGGGCCTCACACAGACCCTCGAGGAGGTCGTACTCCCAGCGTCGACGCTCGAGGTCGAGGCGCTCGCCGGCGATCAGGGCGACCTCGTGCTCGAGGGCTGTCGGGGGCCGGAGACGCCGGCCTTTGGCCCGGATCTCGGGGATGACTCGCCCGCGCAGATGAGCGATCAGGCGCTCGCCCTGAAGTGCGCTGTGCATACGCTCGACGGCCAGGGCCACGCCGGGCTCGAGGAGGACCAAGGTCCCGCGGGAATCGGCCAAGACCCGAGGCAAGACCACGCCTTGGTCCTCGAGGGCGAGGCAGAGCTCAGCGAACTCGAACTCCCCCATGCGCAGCCAGTGCACGCCCTCTCTGGCCTCGTCGGCCCAGTCCACCGCGAGGTGGCGAGCGAGCTCGGAGCTGCCTCGCTCGAGGCTCAGCCCCAGGCAGGCTGCGATCTCGGTGGCGAACCAGCAGGGGACGCCGTCGGCCTCCAGGCAGGCGAGGGAGCGGCCCTCGAAGCTGCCGACAAAACAGACCCGAGTCGGGGGCCGGGTCGGTTCATCCCAGGCCTCGTCGGAGGGGTGGGTCTCGGTGCGGTCGTCGAACATGTCTGGGCTCCTCAGGCGACAGTGAGGAGGGATGGAGTCCCTCGTGTCGCGCTGTGAGACCACTTTGGGGTGTGGTCGGGGGGACCGTCAGGGACCCGGGAGCGACGAGAGGATCACCGTGACGCTCGGTTCAATCGGGTCGGGGACCGTTCTGGACGGGCGCTCGGATCCCGACCGCGAAGTGGTCGCAGTCGCCGACTGGCGGGCTTGTGGCGGTGTTTCACTCCGAGCTTCGCGCCTGCGTCTGCGCTCTCCGGACAGGGCCGAGGCTGCCGGTCACGGGTCGTCACCGGCAGCTCAGGGTCGAGACCGACACGAACCGGGGCCGGCACACGCGGGGGCTGGGGTTCGGGACCCGGGTGGCGACCGATGTGGGTGTCGGGGTCCGCCCCCCAGCCCGCCCTGGCCCTGGCCCTGTTAGCCTCTGTCCATGCCAGTCTCCAAGCTCACCGCCGGCCGTGCCCGGGGACACGGCAATCTCCGCTCGAGGGGTCCTGCACTCGGGTTAGGGCTCGCACTCGCGCTGACCCCTGCCCAGGCCTGGGCGTGGCACGACGACGGTCATCGGATCATCGGTGAGATCGCAGATCGCAATCTCTCTCCCGAGATCCGGGCCGAGGTTCGGTCGCTGCTCGCCGATACACCCGGCTACGATACGTTGGCCACAGCCGCGACCTGGGCGGACCGGGTCGCCAAAGAGGACGCGCGCTTCGACTTCCTCTATTCGAGTCACTACGTGAACCTGAGCGAGCGGGTGAGCCCGCGGGCCCTGCTCGAGCTGTGCATGGCCAAGTCGGGGTGCGTGGCCATGGGCATCGTCTACTTCAAAGACCTGCTCGCCAGCACCCGGGCGACCCGGGCGGAGCGAGGGGAGGCCCTGCGTTTCTTGGCCCACTTCATCGGTGATGCACACCAGCCCCTGCACACTGGGCGCAGCGAGGACAGGGGCGGCAACACCATCGATCGACTCGAGATGCTCGAGTTCACGGTCGAGGGTCGGACCAACCTGCACGCAGTCTGGGATGGAGGTTTTGTGACGATCGCCATGGTCCGGGGGGGCTGGACCTGGGCCCAGTACGCCGGGCAGCTCGACGGGCGGGTGAACCCCGAGATGCGGGCCCGCTGGACCGTGGGTGCCACCTACGACTGGATCGAGGAGTCCCGCCTGCTGGCGGCGGCCGACGCCTATCTACACGCCGATGGGATCACGCCCGTGCGCAGCGGCGATACGCTCGGTGAGGACTGGTACGAGCGCAACCTGCCGGTGGCCGAGATGCGGCTGCAACAGGCCGGCGTGCGGCTCGCGGCGGTGCTCGAAGAAGTCCTCTGAGGCGGGTCTTCGCGGCGGCGCAACCTCCGGCTGCCTCGCTTGGCCCTATGGACGAGGATTGCTGTCGGGGGGGCAGTCACGTGGAATAGGTGTCAGGGAGGTCGTCGCTCAAAGCGATACCCGCCTCGCTCGCCCACGGGTCACGAACCCGAGTCTATCCGTAGGCCGGTGGTGGCGCCCGCCCGCCGGGTTGGCCGGGTGGTGGCGCCAGGGGTAAACGCGTTGTTTACGATCTGCGAGCGCGCTCGCAGGACCAATCTCGGTGGGCATGTGTGGGCAGGTGTCGCCCAATGCCGTGGTCGGGCGACGTGGCTGGCACTGTCAGACAGGTTGGAACATCTTGACAGAGTCGTGTGAATACAGATATGAAAAATTGTGCACCACCAGGTTCGTCGAGGGGAGTGCATCGCGAGCATCGCGCACCGCTATGGGTTTAGTTGGCAAACACTTTGGTCCCTTGTCGAGAATCAAGAATTGGCTGAACAGCGCCCTGACCCAAACTGCCTCATGGCAGGAGATCAGGTCTTCGTGCCACTGTTGCGCTCGCGGACAGAGCGAGCGCCGACTGACGCCCGGCACTGCTTTAAAGTGCATACGACGCCGGTCCCCTTGAAAATTCAGCTCATGAAGGGGGGCGAGCCTCGAGCGGGAACACCCTTTGTAATTGTCATCGATGGGGTGACTCGGACAGGGGCGACCGATGACGATGGACGATTGGAATGCTGGGTTCCCGCCAACGCCATCGCTGGAGTCCTCACGATAGAGAACGACGAGTATAGGGTGCTGCTTCGGCATTTGGATCCGGTGGAGTCGGCGGTCGGCGTCCGGCAGCGGCTGGCGAACCTGGGGTTCTACAAGGGCCCCCTCGAGGGGGCTTCGGCCGCCGAACTCAGGGCTGCGATCGTCGCGTTTCAGCGTTCGGAACAGGGGCTGGAATATTCGGGAGAGATGGACTCCAAGACTCTCGAGGCGCTCGAGCGACGCCACAGTCGAGACTGAGGGTGAGAGGGTATATCGCGCGATGCCAAAATACGTCGGATCTTTTGATGGGCGAGATGAATACGATGTCGAAGGGGAAGAGCATTCTATGTTTCGTTCCCTCGCGTTTCTGCTTTGTCGGGTGCTCCCCGAGCCTCTCCGTGCCCTCGATGTCCGGCTAGCGGCGATCGAATATATCAGATATTTGAATTTTTACGACCAACGACTATACAGATCTTGCGAAGACTACACTGCTGACTTGGAGAGTGGGGCGCTCGTGGACTTCAATTGTATCCGGGCAGCGGCGCTTTACTACGACTTGAAAATCGTAGTTCATGTGGAATTCGGCTATCCCACTGTGTCCGGGGTCATGGTGGTACCACGAGCGACTATCCACCTCATGTATAGGGGAGAGGGGCGCTACACTGCGTTGGTCTCAGCAGAGCAGTCTGCTGAATTGTTGGTGGGCGGTCTCTCCGATCGGGTGGGGGGGGACGATGTTTCTGTGCAGCTCAATCGACTCAACCGTCTCGATAGCCCCGGTTGTGATTGCCGAGTGGGGCCCATGACACGTGGGGTCCTGTCGATTCCGACTTTCGACCAAAATGGGAGGCGTAAGCAGTCGGTTCAAGTTCGAAATTGCGTATTCCAGCACCTCGTGGACAGCCCTCTGCGTCCCGACCCCGACCGAGCGCCATTTTTCTTCGTCGAGCCGAGCTCCGATCTGCCAGCCAAAATGAAGCGCGAGGTGATGGATCTGCTCTTGGAAGATGGCATGTTTGGTGTTCCTCTCAACCAGTACAGCGGATCGTTTGGAAAGAGCGGCCGGCTGATTGGTGTACATACGCCGTTCTTCAACACTTTGTTTCGGTTCGAGGAGCAGTGCTACTACGCGAGCCGTGCGTTGTTCAATAATAATGTCGCTGGTGTCCAGGGGAGCATCGAGGTGCTGCGGGCCCCCATGGGGGCCGTGGCGGTACTCGATATGGATGAGCTTGTTCAGGTTCAGATCCACGACGGTTGGGGGTTCATCAAGCAGTCCCTCGCCCACGAGTTGGAACAGACACTCGAAACTGAGCCCATCAATCTTCGTAACCCTCGGGCCAACTATGGGATGTTTCAATGGCTTCGGCCAGACACCGATGAAGAGAGATCGCTCGAAAATGCCACCGTCGAGGAGCTGAGCACTCGAGGCATTCAGCCTGAACCCGGCGAGCATGTCCAGATGAACTGGGAGCCCTGGGAGCAGTCTCTGGTCACTGCACGGCCGGAGATGCGACAGCACCCCGTGCTCGTCGAAAGAGCAACCCTGACCCGGCGACGACAAAATTCTCGATATGTCACGACCGGTGATCCTCACCTGGTCGGCGGGACAGCGATGCCTGTCTTGGGCGATAGGCTCGTGATTCCAGCTGGACGCGACCAGTTCGAGGACTGGAGGCCGAGGCGAGTCGCCGTGTTCAGGAATCCAGGCGACAGCCTCAACTGGGTCTGCACGGGGGAACCTGATTTCGACTCGCCTCTGGCGGCCTTTCTCGGCCGCATGGAGTCCATCCAGTACACACTCACAGGGCGAGAACCGAGTGGGTTGAGTTTCTATAAAGGAATGTTGGGTGTCATTCCCGATGCCAATTGGCCCAAGGATTGGGGGGATCATTGTCTCGTCGTTTGCAACACAGACCGCAAGGCATGCTCGAGCTGGAGGGAACCTGGTGATCCCGGAGCGAGTAAAAATAGCGATGCCGACGAGTCCTTCGTGATCAGGGGGTGCCTCGTGGCTACCCAGTGGTTTGCGGAGGGAAATTGTGTAGGAGTGCCCTATGAGGCGATCCAAAACAAGCTCGCGGGAGACTACGACGGGGACCAGGTGGTTCTACTTTCGGGTGACGCTTTTCCCTGTACATTCGATTATATTGACCATATGCTCGCGTGCGCCGAATCTGCTGCCGTCGCGGATGAAGCGGATGGGTCTGGGGGGGACGGCAGCGGCGGTGCTCGAAACCCCAAGCTGAAGAAGACCTTCACGCCGCTTCACCCTCGTGGTAGTCGGGGTAATTGCATCAGGAAAATCAGCTATGGTTCCCTGCTCACCGGGAAGTGGTCGAACCTCGCCGCGACGCTGCTCTGTATAAAGAGCGAGCATCTCGAAGAGATCGCGGGGTGGCTGGGTTACCCGGGCATGGCTTCGCTCTTGAGGCGGGCGTCGGTGGGCATCAAACAGGGGACGGATGCGTTCAAAACCGACGTCGACGTGCGGGAGTCCATGGGTGAGGCCGATCGTATAGCGGGGGCGATCAAGGGGATCGATGTTCCTCATATCCATATGAAACGGGAGCGGAGCCTGTTCTGTGATGAAAGCCATATGTTGCAGGTGGGAGGGCTGCGCCAAGAAGCTTGGAAATCCCAGTTCTGGATCGATCCCGAATTGGTCGGTGTCTCTGTTGCACTCATGAGGCGCCTCGCGGGCGAAGTCAGGCCCCCAATTCCGCCGGACGTCTCTCCTTTGATGAGTTTTTCCAATTATGTCCGCGGGCCAGAGGGCGATAGCGAGATTGAAACGGTCAACGCGCTGCGATACTATGGCAACATCATCATCATTCGACACCCGGTGGGGGCACGGGGGATCCTTACTGAATGGAGGGAGGCTATCGGCGTCATCGAAGCTGCTGGTAGGCATTCACTGGACCGTTTGGCGGAGCTCGCATGGTACGCTCTTCACGCGGAGGGATGTGGCCCGGTGGGGATGGAGGCGTGGCGGATCGGGGAGGGTGTGTTTACGGGGTTTCGGGAGCATATTCTCAGAATCTTGCTGCCCGAACTGCACGAACCATACGAAGACCCTGCGGCCGAGCGAGAGATCGCAGCTGCTCAGGACCCCGCATACTGGGCGAACCACATGCGCTTGGTCGAAATAGATGGTTCCCTGGTTTGGATGAGAGTGGACTGAAGCGGCCGACAGGTAGATGGCGTCCGTCACGGAGGACCAACGGTGCCGGCGTTTCAGCCTCGGGCCAACAGGGCGTCGATGTGGCGTTGAACCTGGCGCAGGGACGGGGAGTCGAGCCTGCTGAGGCTGGCGAGCAGACCCGGGGTCAACAGCCCCGAGCGCAGCTGTGTAAGTTTGCTGTCGTCGGGATCGGCGAGCGCGCGCAAGGTATCGACGAACTCGTGGATATCGGCGAAGCGCTCGCTCGGATCCGGGGCGAGGGCCAGGTCCAACACGGCCTCGAGTTCGGGGGGGCAGTCGCTGTGGGCGAGGGTGCCACGGCGGCGCTCAGCGTCGATCAGGGGTAGATCGCTCACGTTGAAGGCCGCCCGCCCGGCGGCCAGCTCCCACAGCAGCATGCCCAGGGCGTAGATGTCCGCCCGCGGGTGGGCGCGGCCACCCGCGAGCAGCTCGGGGGCGGTGTAGGGGCTGCGCGCCCGCCACTGGGCGAGGTGCGGATCTCCGGCGCTCTCGGCGATGCCGGCGAGACCGATGTCGTGCACGTGAATCTGGGGCCGGCGCGGGTCCGAGGGGCTGAGGGTGATCGAGGCTGGGCTGAGGGCTCCGTGGATCCAGCCTCGGTCGTGGGCGTGGGCCAGAGCCTCGCCGACCTCCAAGACCAGGGCTCGGGCGGCGAGCCAGTTGTCCAGGGGAGGGCGCTGTTCGAGCTGCTCGCTGAGCAGGCTGTCGCCCTCGCTCGCGTAGACCACAGAGACCCCACCCTCGTCCTCACTCACGACCTGCATCGCGCGGATGCAGGGGTGGTCGAGGACCGGGAGCCCGTCTGGGGACGCGAGCCGCTCGAGGGCGGCCCGGGCCTGGGGATTGGAGAACGAGGAGGACAGCATCAGCACGTAGACGTCGTCATCGGAGACGGCGTCTTCAGCCCGCGACAGTCGTCCACAGGGGCGCTCCGCGATCAGCTGCTGGAGGGTGTAGCGATGCGCCAAAATCGCACGCTGTTCCACACTGCGCAGATCGATTGTTGCGACGACGCCCACGTCCGCAATCTAGCAGTGGGGGTCGGGGCCCGGCCAGCCCGAACTGACTGATCTGGGGGGAGTGCTTCGAGCGCAGTAAGCATAATTGCGCGAATACATGAACTCGCTGGGGCGAATGTCCTCGATCGAATATCTGCCCTGCAGATTCGCGCTCAGGTGGTGGTCGGAATCACGCGTCGCCTGTCCGTGGGTCACGCGCTCGGCGGCGTTTTCGTCGGAGCTACGCAGCAGTCCGGCCCGCTTGAAATAGGGCAATGCGCGCAGGCCCGATGGCCCGAGTCGGAGCCGTGGCCGGGATTCGCGCGGGGTGCTGGAAGTCGGGCCGGATATTCCGAGCATCCGGTTCTCGCCTATTGTCTGTATGCGGGAGAAGTTCAATGTCTCATCGATTGTCGATTGTCGCTGAATCGAAGCTCGCAAATTGGTAGTTGTCGATTTGATAGAGTCCTCTCGGTTTCTATCGAGGGGGCGACTGAAGACCTCGAGTGTGGCGAGCCTCATCCATCATGACTCGGGCCGCTGCGAGTCGAGGCGCTTTGATGTAAAGTGTCTAGTATTACTTTACACGAAGCTGTGCCTGGGCATCTCGAGTTCCATTCCTCGGCGGCGACCCTGGGACGTATGCTCGGGCGGTGGAGATTCAGCAGGTCGAGCACCTGATCATTGGTGCGGGCGTCGCGGGCCTGACCCTCCGCCACTTCTTGGACAGCGCCTCGGTGGCGATCGTCGATCCGGCCCCGGGCAGCTACAAGATCGGGGAGTCGATGATCCCCGAGCTGTTCCGGCACCCGGAGCTGGCGGCCCTGATCCCACGGATTCAGGGCCTGCCGTCGTACACCCCCAAGTACGGCACGACCTTCGTGGCCCAGGGCGAGGTCGCCTACTTTCCGATCGGCGAGCGGGAGGTCGGAGAGGCCATGCATGTGGCCCGGGACGAGCTCGAGCGAGAGATGGCGGCGGCCTGGGAGATCGAGGTCACCCGGGCCGCGGTCACCTCGATCGACTGGGATCGAAAACGGGTCGAGACCACGGCCGGGACCTACGCGGTCTCGGGTTTGATCCTGGACTGTTCGGGGCCGGCCATGGTCGTCGCGCGCTCCCGGGGCGAGATCGAAGAGCTGCTCCCGGCCTACGCGACGTGGGCCTACTACGACGTCGTCTCGGAGCACCCCGGCCGGCTCCAGGCGACCCTCGAGGAGCGAGGCTGGCGCTACCTCAAATACGATGTGCGCCACCGTCGGGCGATCCCCAGCGCCGTGCTCGACGGGCGGGAGATCCTCGCTACGACCCACCTGACGATGATCGCGGATGGGGTCTGGGCCTGGCAGATCCCCCTGTTTGGTGGAACTCGGCTCAGCTACGGCGTGGTCTCGCGCCACGGGCCGGTCTCGCCCGCGCGCTACCGGGAGCTGGCCGAGGTCCACGTCGCGCCCCACTTCGAGATTGCCCGCCGGGGGGAGGAGGGGCCCAGCGCCTACGACAAGCTGCACACCCGCAGCGGGATCGCTCGTCGGGCCCAGGTCGCGGCCGATCGGGACTACATCTTGCTCGCCGACGCCTATGGGTTCTCGGATCCAGTGTACTCGGTGGGCGCCGGGTTGGCGGTCAGCCAGGCCATCGAGGTCGCGCAGATGCTCAACGACGGGGGCTGGACCGAGGCGCGCTGCAAGGCCTACGTGGCCCGCTGCCGCCGGACCTTGGACCGGGCTCGGGAGGGCTTCGAGTTTTGGTACCGGGGCGTGGTGCTCAGCGATGCGGCCGTGGGCGAGGAGGTCCAGCGCGACTTTTTGTTGGGTGGCATGTTCCAGACCAAGATCAGCGAGCACTACGGGGCGGCGATCGACCTGGCGGTGCTCGACAGTGAGCGGGATCCCTTCGAGGTCGCCTGGGAGGGCGCAGACCTGCTCCCGGAGGTCCAGGCCCTGCTCGCCACCCACCCGGGCGCACCCCTGGTCGGGTGGACCCTGGTCGGTGCGCGGCCCTGCGCCGGGGGCCTCCAGTTGCGCTGGACCTACACCGAGGTCGCGGCCGAGCTGCCCGAGTTGACCATGTTGGCGGCCCTGGACGAGGCTGAGGACAAGCCCTGTTTTCGGCGCAGCGGGGCGATGGCCCTGAGCTACATGCAGCTCTTTGATCAGCCTTACCCGGAGGTCCCGGCTCTGGGGGCGCTGTTCGACGCGGTGGTCGACCGGGTGCGCGGGGACGAGCGGGCGTTGGTCGACTGTGGGCAGGCTGAGACCGGTCGCTCTTAGCAGCCCGGGACAGGGTTCAGCGCGGGCTGGTCGGAGGTTTTTCCCTCAGTCGCGGGGTTCAGCGCACTTGCGGGCTCTGGCCCGGTGGAGACGGCCCAAGAGGCCGTCGATCAAAGGCAGCCCCAGGCGCGCCAGCTCGGCGGCCTGGTCGGCAGGGAGTGCGGCCAAGCGGGGGCCCAGAGCCAGGCGCTCACGCTCGAACAAAGTGGCGACCGCGTCGACGTAGATCCGGAGGTCCCCGACCTCGAAGCCGCGCTCCCGGGTGAACCCGGCCGCGCGCAGGTCGGCCCACAGCTCGACCACCCAGACGTCGTCCACGGGGACATGGGGGGCGCCCTCGACCTCGATGGTGGCGAGCAGACCGAGGGCGTCGAGCTCGGCGAGTTCGGTGGCCTCGACCCCGTGGCGCTCGATCAAGGTGGCGACGGGGACCGTGCGGGGGTCGCCGTGTTCGCGGCTGCCGAGCACATCGGCGACCCGATCTTTGATCGCCGTCAGCACACCGCGCTGCTCGGGGGTGAAGTCCCGGTCGTCGCCGTCGAGGATGGCGCGGATGGTGTCGAGGGGCAGGAAGCGCTCGGTCTTCAGCTCGAGCACGAGGCGCAGACGCTCGAGGTGTTGCTCGCCGTAGTAGGCCATGTTGCGCCCGGTCTTGTGGCCCTCGGGGATGAGCCGCTTGGCGATGTAAAAATGGATGGTCTGGCGATCGAGGCCGGTGGCTTCACACAGATCGCGCATGCGGTACGGCCAGCGCTCACGGTCGACGCTCGGCATCTCAGGACGCTCGTCGCTCTGGTGTGGACGCTGGAGTCACGTGGACAGTCTGCCCCGTGTCGACCACCGCGTAAAGTTCAGCTGTACACCAGTGGGCCACATGGGAGCCGGTCTGAGCGCGGCTCCCTCTCGACCGGGCTTACAACAGGTCGATGGTCCCGGCGGTCTCGGGGTACTCGTCGTCGCCCACGCTGTGGGTGAAGCCGTAGCCGAGCTGGCCGAAGCTGTTGCTGCCCCAGCACATCACCCGCTGGTCGTCGAGGACGGCGCAGGTGTGGCCCGCGCCCGCGCTCAGGCGGATCACGCTGTGGCCGAGGACGGCGAGGTCGCCGGCCGCGGGCAGTTCGTTGTCGCCGATGTGTTCCTCGTCGCCGACACCGAGCTGACCGCTCGAGTTGTCCCCCCAGCAGCGCACGCTGCCGTCTTCCAAGAGCGCGCAGGTGTGGTCGTAGCCGGCTGCGATAGCGACCGCCCCGGCGCCGAGTTGGATCGGGTCCAAGGCCGAGGGCAGCTCGCCGGGCTGGTCGCCCCAGCGGGTGACGTTGCCCTGGCCGAGCTGGCCGACCGCGTTCTCGCCCCAGCACAGGACCTCGGCCGTGGACAGGAGCGCGCAGCTGTGTCCCAGGCCCAGCGCCAGGCTCGTGACGGTGGTCCCCGGGGGGAGCTGCGGTGGCACCACCGAGAGGTCCGGAGCGCTCTCCGGGGTCTCGTCGTCGCCCAGGTTGGCGATGCTGCCCTGGCCGAGCTGACCGCTGTCGTTGCGCCCCCAACACCGGAGCCCGCCGCCGACCGTGAGCGCGCAGCCGTGCGCTCCCCCGGTGGCGATGTCGAAGGGGTCGCCGCCGAGCGACACGGGATCGACCTGCGCGGGGACCTCGTCGTCGCCGATCGGCTGGAGCGAGCCGAGGCCGAGCTGGCCGAAGCTCCCGGCCCCCCAACATCGGAGCTGACCGCTGGCTCGCACGCAGCTCTGCAGCGTGCCCACCACGAGCTGGTCGACGGGCCCGCCGACGTCGATGGCCGGCAGATCTTCGAGGCTCTCGTCGTCGCCGATCGCCAGCTGGATCGCCGTGTTGCCGTAGCCCAGCTGACCCAAGGTGTTGAAGCCCCAACAGCGCACCGAGCCATCGCCGAAGCGCGCGCAGGTGTGGGCGCCACCGGCTTCGATCTCGACGACGTTTGGGGGCAGGGGGAGGTCGCCGGCGCTGGCCGGGGTCTCGTCGTCGCCGATGTCCTCGAGGTTGCCGTAGCCGAGCTGTCCGGCCACGGCGTGCCCCCAACAGCGCACACGTCCGTTCTCGATCAGGGCGCAGGTGTGGGCGCCGCCCGCCGCGATGTCCAAGATCTGCGTGTGTGTGCAGTCGGCGTCGCAACCGTCGCCGTCGGTGAAGTTGCCGTCGTCACAGGTCTCGCCGGGATCGAGGACCGCGTCTCCGCAGTTGCTGGTCTCGCAGCTGCCGGCCATGCAGATCAGCCCGTCGTCGCAGGCGTCGAGCTCCTCGTTGCAGGGGCAGCCCAGGGTCGTACACCCGCCGGTCTCCGTGGTGAGGTCCGAGTCGGCGCATACACCCGCCTCGCAGCTCAGCCCGGGATCGCAGCCTCCGCCCGCCGTGCAGGGGCAGTCCAAGCTGCCGATCAAACAGCCCTCGTCTCCGCTGTCGCCCTCGCTGTCCGCGTCCGAATCGTCCCCGCCCTCGGTCAAGATCGGGCTGCACCCCAGAGCCAGGGCCCAGAAGGCTGCCACCGACAATAGGGCGCGCTCTCGCAGCTGCGGGCTCTGCACGGAGGAACGCTACCATGGGCTCGGGGTGACCATCGACATCGAGGGTGGGGGCTACGCGGCGCTCCCAGACTCGGGCCAGACTCGAGATAGGTGCCCCCGAGTCCGGAAGCGGGGCCTCGCTCGGGCGCTGTGCCGGGTTGGTCTGAGCGCCGTCCGGGCTCTCGACGCCTGTGGTACCAAGGGGACAATGTTCGCTGTGCTGCTGACCGTGGCGTGCGCGGGGCCCCCCCTCGAGTCGCCAGCGACTCCGCTCGAGGAATCCGAGTTGGGGCTCGGCGAGCAGCGGGATCCGGCGCCAGCCTCGGGCTCGGGAGCGAGCGAACCCGCGGTCGAGCCCGCAGTCCAATCGGGAGCGAGCGAACCCGCGGTCCAGCTGCTGGCTCCCGAGTCCGGTCGTGGTGTGCCCGGGTCGGCGGACCCGGTCGGAGTGGTCCCCGAGCCCGAGCCGAATCCTGGCTCGCTCGGGTCGCCCGTCCCCCTGGGTGGTGTAGCGACCCCACCGCCCGGGGGCACAGTGGGTCGGGCGCGCGCTGCCGGGTCGGGCTCAGGTCGGGCCCGGAGCCGCCGGTTGACCCGCTGCCTGCCCGGCGTGATGCCCTGCTACCGAACCACCAGCGCGCGCCTGTTGCTGGCGGGCCTCGGTGGGTTCACGGGGGTGGGCGCCGTGGCGAGCATCTTCATCCTGGGCGATCGTCAAAAGGCGGGCGATCCCGCGGTCGCGCTCGGTGGGGCGGGGCTCGTAGCGGTGAGCGCGGTCGTGCTCGGTGGGGCCGTCGCGCTCCTCAGCGGCGACGGTCCGGCGCTCTACGATCGGATCACGCCCGCCACGGTCGGCCTGAGCCTCGGTCTGGGCGGCTCCGGGACCACCGACGAGTCCGGTCCGTACACGCTCTCGGGCTCGTTCGCGCCGACCCTGCGCTTCCCCCACGAACTCGGTCGGATCCGGCTCATCGGGCGCGTGGGCGGAGACCTCGGCCAGCAGATCGAGCGAGATCCCCGGCCCCAGGGCCAGGTCGACGACAACGGCCAGGGCGGGACCTTCCCGGTCGGGCTCGAGAGTCGGAGCTGGGCTCTCGACCTGGGTATCGACCTCGCGCTTCGCCTGCCCTACCCCGGCCGCCGAAGGTCCCGGCGCGAGGACAGCCGGCGGGCCCGCCTCGGTGAGATCGAGCTTCGCTACAAACCGCAGGTCTACCTCGCTCGGGAGCAGCTCACCCTGGCGGGGGATGCCGAGCGGGTCAGCCAGCGGGTCGCGCTCACTCCCCTGACCTTCGGCCTGCGCTGGCACATCTCCCCGCGCCAACGGTTTACGTTTTACTTGGGCCCGCGCTGGGATCTGATCGGCTATGGCGAGCCCGGTCTGGTCGAGGCCGGGCGCCCCGAGCTCGCTCCGATCTACGGCGAGGCCTGGTTCGACATGGATCTACCCATCTGGAAGTTGTCCCGGGCCCGGCGGGCGTCGGTGGTCGGTCAGTTCAACTTGGGCTACGTGCACTCTCGCTTGGAGGCACCCGGGATCGACATCGGATCGATCGTCGGGTTCATCGGCTACGTCGTCAATCAGTTCACGATCCGGGTTCGGCCAGTGGGGGCTCGAGTCGCCTATCAGTTCAGCATCGGGGCCCGGGCGGGGCGCGGCCTGCATCCGTTTTTGGAGGCGGGCATCGTGCTCCCCGAGCTGGGCGCGAAGTCCGGGGGGCAGCGATGAGCGGCGCTTGGACGCCGGCGCGCTCGGCCGTGGGCGTGCTCTCTCTCGGCGCGCTGATGTTCGGTGCCAGCGCCTGTTCCGAGGTCGAGTGCGCCACGCCCGACTACACCCGGGCCGAGTGCCGGGTGATCGCTGAAAATGGCTTCGCGCGCAGGCTCAGCGCCTCTGGGGTCGAGCTTCGCTTTCAGACTGTCGACGCCCAAAACGACGATTCGTGGGTCGGCGAGGGGGTCTTTCACGAGCGCGAGGGCCAGCTCCAGGCCCGGGTCGCGCATTTGGGGGAGTTTGCGATCTCGCTGCGAGGAGGGCTCGAAGATACCAGCGTGGACCTGGTCCTGAGCAACGTCCACCCCACACACGAGCTGTGGGTCGGGCCTGCGGGTCAGGAGCAGTTGATCGCCCCCGCCGACACCGATCAGGGCACACGCCGCAGCCTCAGCGTGCCCGTCTCCGCCGGTGAACTCACCTGGGTCCGAGGGCGAATGCTGGCCTGCCCCTCCGTGTACCGCATGGTCGTGCTCGGCGACGTCCAGCTCAACCCCGCCCAGTTCTCGCGGATCATCGAGCGAATCCGGCGTGAGCGGGACGAGGCTGACGAGGCCGGCGAGCGCCTGCTCGGTGCGCTCATCCCCGGTGACCTGACCGAGTCGTCCACCGACGCGGAATTTCGGGTGTTCGCCGAGCTGCTCGAGCCCGTCGCCGTGCCCTTTGCGCTGACCCCGGGCAACCACGACATCTACGACGCGGCGCATCCCTCCTACAACCAGACCTTCGGCCCGGGGAACTACGCCTTCAACGTCTGTCGGACTCGGGTCGCCATGTTGGACACGGGCTCGGGGACCCTCGCGCCCTCCATCGTCGGCCGTCTGCCGGAGCTGTTCGCGGACCAGGGGGCCGACAACACCCTCGCGGTCATGCACTACCCGCCCTATGCAGGGGTGACGGGCGCGGGCTGGGGCGAGGAGGACATCGCCATGATCACCCTGGGGGAGTTCGCCCACCAAGGTGGGGACCTGATCCTCGCCGGGCACGCCCACATGCTCGATGACCTGCGCTTCGAGGTCGCCGGCACACCGCTGCGTGAGCTCATCGCCGGTACGGCCGGAGCGTGGCAGGGCGCGGGCGCCCCGATCTACGGCTACCTCCGCCTGCGCTTCGTCGCCGATGACATCGAGGCCTGTTTTGTCGAGGTCCCCCCGCCTGGGGCGCTCCCGACCGAGACCCTGCCCGCGGGCCTCGAGCACTGTCCCTGAGCACGGCTCGCAGAGTCCCCGAGCTTGCCCGCAGAGCCCGCCCGCAGAG
>Ga0256845_1000737_pt1 | contig 28912 bp, 29 predicted proteins | sample RiftiametaG_FD_189101 | JGI IMG/M metagenome (GOLD analysis project Ga0256845, IMG submission 189101) | Tube worm associated microbial communities from hydrothermal vent at the East Pacific Rise, Pacific Ocean - Riftia | ecosystem: Host-associated > Annelida > Integument > Unclassified ...
GCAAAAGCATATCCAGGCCTCACTTCTTCCATTTATTTTTCTATAATAACCAAAAAGGCAAAATTGTATGTAAATATTTTGACTATATTACACTTGTTAATCTTAAAAATAATTTTTGACCGAGAATTGGTAAAGCATTTTTTGTTCTTTGACATTTCCATGGATTTTATATAATATGGACATCTTATAATCCATGAATAATAATCGAAAATTATCATTTTTAATTGTTTTAATAAATTAAAGTTTAAATTAAGGAATATATGAATAAAACCAAAGGATTAAAAGGCTCTCAGAAAAAATATTTAAGAGGGCTTGCCCATGATTTAAAACCTTCGGCATATGTTGGGCAAAAGGGTCTGACCCACGGGTTGATAGAAGAAATTAATATTGCACTTGAAGCTTCTGAATTAATTAAGATCAAATTTGTTGATTTTAAAGAAAAACAAGTCAAAAAAGAACTCATTTCTGAGATAGCGAAAAGTATTAATGGTGAAATAGCAGGCATGATAGGTCATGTAGCAATTTTATATCGCAAGAATAAAGAAAAAAAGAAACAAAAAATCAGACTCCCGGCTTAAGCTTGTTATATCCTTGGTCTGAAACCCTGACCTAATACTTCGTGGACATTGTTGATAATAATAAATGCATGGGGGTCAATCTTTTCTACAATTTCCGTTAAAAGGCTGATTTCCTTGCGCGTGATTACAGTATAGAGGACTTCTCTTTCCTGTTTGGAATATAAACCCTTGCCATGGAGTGCAGTTGCACCGCGGCTGAGTTTTTTCATGATTTCTTTTGCAATTTCATCATATTGTTGAGAAATTATTATTGCAGAATTAGCATAGTCAAATCCTTCAATAATAACGTCAACAAGTTTTGCTGCTCCAAAAAGTAGTACAAAGGCATATAATGTGAGTGTAAGGGCAGGTTTATCAGGTGAGATACCAGTAAAGTGAATCACAAATCCGCCAAAGGATACAATGAAAAAATCCGTAAACATGAACACGGAACCTGGCTTCATACCTAATTTTTTTTGAGCAATGGCAGCAAGGATATCTGTACCGCCGGTTGTCCCTCTGAATTTAAATACCAATCCAAGTCCGATTCCTACCAGAATCGCTCCGGTTATGATAAAAAGCAGGAAATCATTTGCAAGCATGTTTTGGATGGCTTCATGTTCAAATGGTCTAAAATCTGTGAGTCCCGGGATTTGACCTCTTAAAAGATCAATAAAAAAAGATGTTGTGGAAAATCCAAAAAAGGTTCTTATGCCAAATTGTTTGCCAAGCACTTTATAGCCCCAGATAAAAAGAGGTATATTAATAAGCCATACAGCAAGTCCAATACTTATTTTACCATGGGTCGCATAATTGATTATGACTCCAAGACCTGTGACTCCCCCGGGAATAACCTTTGCTTCCACCATAAAAAGTGAAATTCCTGAGGCAAGAAGCAGAGAACCAATTGTTATTGCAATATAATCTCGTAAAGCTTTTATATTAAATGACATTTTGTTATAGTCCTTAAGTTAAAATATTTGGCAAAATTTAAGTTTAATACTCTAATTTTTTTTTGATAAATGTCAAGGGGCGCTAAACAAGATTTTATTGAGATAAGAAAATGAATAATCAGGGTAAAAATATTAACCGGATTCAAATAACAAGTCTTTGTGGTAATTTTATGAGGCTTGATGGAGGAGCAATGTTTGGAAATGCTCCCAAAGCTCTTTGGTCTAAGTGGATAAAACCTGATGCGGATAATTTGATTGATATAGGTTCACGATCAATTCTTATTGAAACCGATCAATATAAGATCCTTTTTGAAACTGGTCCCGGGGCGTATCTATCACCAAAATTAAAAAAAAGATTTTCTATTTTAAACAATGATCATGTCCTTTTACAATCTTTACAAGATTACGGACTTGATCATAAAGATATAACCCATGTTATTTTATCCCACCTTCATTTTGACCATGCCGGCGGATTGCTCGAACAATGGCAGGATAATACTATGCCTTTGAAATTATTATTCCCCAATGCCAAGTATATCCTGGGGCAATTAAATTTTGAGAGATCCTGTTGCCCACATATAAGAGACAGGGCATCTTTTATACCGGAATTGCCCCGTCTTCTTAAAAAAAGCAATCATCTTGTTTTAAAACAAGATGGTGACAGCCTTGATTTCGGAGAAGTCCATATAAATTTTTTTGAATCCCATGGCCATACACCTGGCATGTTAGTCTCTGATATTTTGATACAGGATTTGAGAATAATATTTATGGGAGATCTTGTCCCAGGTATACCCTGGATAAATTTACCCATTACAATGGGCTATGACAGGTATCCTGAGCTTCTCATTGATGAAAAACGTACAATCTTTGAGAAAGCTTATAAAAACAATGCTTATCTTTTTTTTACACATGATCCAATATATTCAGCTGCAAAATTAGGCTTTGATGAGGTGAAAAAAAGGTATATTCCCGTGGACAAAAAAAATAATTTCATAGAACAACGATATGATGGTGGTATCAAGATATAAAATTTACTATTTTTTGCTCGGACCAATAAATATTTTCTTTATTAAATGTGATAAATCCTACATGACCTCCTGAATCAGGCATTTCAAGGGTTATATTTTTATTGTTTTTGCTCTCTTTAACAGGGTAACATGCGTCTGATAAAAACGGGTCGTTTTTGGCATTGATGATCAGAGTGGGGATTTTAATATTATGAATAAATTGCCTGCTGCTACATTTTTCCCAATAATCCAGGGCATCTTTAAACCCATGAATCGGGGCAGTATATCTATCATCAAATTCTTTAAAGTTTTTAATTTTATTAAAGTCTTTATCCTCAATTTGTCCTGGCATGGTTTTTATTTTATCTTTTATTTTTTCATGGAACATCATTAAAAACCGTTTCATATATAATTTGTTTTGTAATTTTGCAAGGTATTCAGCACTTCCCTTTAAATCGCAGGGGACAGAGAGTACTGCAGCTGTTTTGACAATCGGGTCAACTTTATCCCTTCCTAAATATACAAGAGTAATGTTTCCACCAATACTGAATCCCATAAGTGCTATTGCATCATATATGCCTTTTTTTTTGGCATGTTCTATTGCCAGGGCAAGATCGTCTGTGTATCCGCTATGGTATGATTTAAGCAGTTTGTTTGCCTCTCCGCTACACCCTCTGAAATTATATACAAGGGCATCCCAGCCATTTTTATTTAGAGCATTGACCATGCCTTTAACATATTTTCTATTTGAATTTCCTTCTAATCCATGGGATATGATAACAAGTTTTTTACTTTGTATTGCTGCCCAGTCAAGATCAATAAAATCATTGTCAGGTGTTTCTATACGTTCTCTTTTGTAGCATACAGACGGCAACTTCCTAAAAATACTTGGGAATATGGTCTGAATATGGGCATTTTTTAATAAAAATGGCGGTTTGTAGTTTGTTGCAAAATCAGAGAGCATAATGTATATTTATTTCCTTTATTTAATAAGTTTTGAATTTAATATAATACACGATTTTAAAGAAAAATAACAAGAAAGGATTTATTTGAATATGAAGATAGGAATAATTGGTCTGCCCCAGACCGGTAAAAAGACTTTATTCCAGATTTTAACCGGCACAGAAATAAAAGAAGACAGAAAAAAATCAAAAGTCTTGCCCGGCGTAGCTGATATTATAGATTCAAGGTTTGAAAAACTGGTGCAAATGTATTTGCCAAAAAAACTTGCCCACGCACGTATTGATTTAGCATTGCTCGAAACCATGGAAAAAGAAGCAATATCCAAGGGGACGATTTTTAGAGATATCGCTGATATGGATGCTGTATGTCATGTGGTAAGAAGCTTTGAGGACGAATCAATATACCATGCCGATGGTTCTGTAGATGCTCTGCGTGATGTTGAAATGGTCAATAGTGAACTTATTATTCATGATCAGATATTTGCAGAAAAAAGAATAGAACGTATTCAGGAAATGGTTAAAAAAATAAAAGATGAAGATCAGATCAAAGAACTTGCCCTGATGCAAAGGATTAAAGAACACCTTGAAAAAGAAAAACCATTGAGGCTCATGGAATTTTCAAGTGATGATGAGCTTTTGATAAGAAGCTATCCGTTTATTACAAGAAAAGAGATGATTCTTGTGCTAAATGTATCAGAAGATGATATTGGTAATGACAAACTTTTAGATAAATTTTCAGAAATTTGTAAAAATGATAAAATACAGGCAATGCTTGTGTCGGCAAAGGTGGAATCAGAGATTGCAATGCTTGATACCAAAGAAGAAAAAGAGGAGTTTTTAGAAGACTTAGGTATTAAAGAGACTGCTTTGGAAACAATGACAAAGCTTTGTCTTAAAGCCCTTGGATTGATTTCATTTTTTACTGTTGGAGAAGATGAAGTAAGGCAATGGCTTGTGCGAAGGGACTCAAAAGCCCCTAAAGCTGCCGGAGTTATTCATTCTGATTTTGAAAGAGGCTTTATCAGGGCAGAAGTGATAAAATATGACGAGCTTATGGAGCATAAAAGCGAAGCTGAATTGAAAAAACTTGGTAAAATAAGTGTTGAGGGAAAGGATTATGTCGTGGTTGATGGAGATATTATTAATATTAGATTTAAAGTTTAAATAGTGAGGTTTAATATTTGTTAGGAATAATAAAAAGTTATCTGAAAAAAGCTAAACAGGAAGCTCAAAAAGATTATCTTATTCCTTCTAAAGAAAAAGCCTGGATAGGTGTTGACTTAGATGGCACTCTTGCTTTTTATGATATGAATTCGCCCATGATCAATATAGGCAGACCCATACCTCTAATGGTAAAAAGGGTGAAGGCAATGGTTGATAAAGGATACAGGGTGAAAGTTTTTACTGCCCGGGCCCAGGATTCTGATCAGGTGCTGTTAATACGAAATTGGCTCAAGAAAAATGGACTCCCACCGCTTGAAATTACGAATATAAAAGATTATAATATGATTAAATTATTTGACGATAGAGCTGTCCAGGTGGAGCTGAATACAGGAAAACTTATAAAAGCTGAAGAATAATCAGCGGAGGCTTTTTAAACTATGAGATATATATATTATATCATCATTATAATGGTGGGCATCACAATCGCTGCAGGCTGGGGGATCTTTTCAGATACAAAAGTTGAATTTTCCAAGCCTGCAATTGTAATAAACGATAGAATTATTACAGAGCAAGAACTTAATCATTTAAAAAAATCAAAGCGCTTTTATAGAAATAAAGAAGAATTTATAGACTCTTTAATAGTTAAAGAACTTCTTATCCAGGAGGCAATAAAGCAAAAGATAAACAAAGATGAATCCTTTAGAGCATCAGTGGAAGATTTTTATGAACAATCCCTTGTTAAAATATTAATGGATGACCAGTTTAAAAAGTATGATCCAAAAGTCAGTGATAAGGAGATTGAGAGGTATAAAACTTTTGCAAAGACAAAAGTGTTTATTACAAAGCTGATATACAAAAATAAAGCTGATATACAAAAAGGCAAACCTGAGAATGTACAAACAATTGAGTCAAATTTTTCTGATCTTTCTGATTCGTTAAAATACATAATATTTAACCTTCAACCAGGCGAGAAATCAAAAATTATAAAAGCTGTTAGCGGTTTTATTGTCTATAAGCTGATCAAAACAGAAAAAATTGCAGATCCGGGTATTATTGATCACATTGACAGCAATAGTGTTATTTCAGAATTTATTAAAAATGCTAAAAAAGAAGAATTTTTATCAGCCTGGGTTGATTCCCTGAGGACAAAAGCAGAGATATGGAGGCGCAAATGAGCCGTACCAGATATAAAAGACGAAATTTGTTTATTGATAAAGAGTTCCAGGGAAGGATCATATTTAATTATTTCCTTCTTGTATTGCTTGGCAGTGTATTGTTTATGTTTGCAATTAGTTTTTTTTCTTCCAATACTCTTTCCATTGTATATGATAATTATCACCTTGAATTAGGTTTAACCCCGGAGATTATGATCAAAAAGTTTTTCAGTGCACAATGGTTTTTTATTGTAACCGGCGGTGGTGTGATAATTATTATAACTCTTTTTTTATCCCACAGGGTTGCAGGACCTTTTTACAGATTTGAAAAAACCCTTGAGGCAATGATTAATGGGGATTTATCTCAAAAAATATATTTAAGAAAAAAAGACGAAGGAAAAGAACTTGCAAACAAGATCAACCAGTTTAACACCACGCTTTCTGACAAAGTCGTAAAGACTAAAATTTGTAAAAATATTGTTAAAGGCTATATCCAGGAAATAGAAGTTGATTTGTCTTCTTCCTCAGATAAAAATAATATTATTTTAGAAAAATTAACAAAGATCAAAGAAGAACTGGACAAGATAGACTCTTTAATCGATTTTGTGGATTTGGCAAAAGAATAATTTTTTAAAAAAATAAGTACATATTGCAACGAGGTTATTTTGGTGAATCGTTTTCTTGTAATAATTTCGCCTGCTCTTTTTTTGCTGGTGATAATATTTTTTGCACAAATTTGCTCTGCCTTTGAAATAAAGACAGAATATGCAGTTATTGAATATAAAAGCAAAAAAGTTTTGAAAAGTTTTAACCATGAATTGTATATGGGCAGATTTAAATATGATCTTCGTAAAAAAAATAATGATACAATTGAAGATGAAGTTAAGAATAAAATTGATTTTATAGTTGAGAAAGTCATGAAAGTGCTGAAAATGTACTTGCCTGAATTGAAATTTAAAATTAAAATTCATGCTTCAAAAAAAGGGGTCAGAGCGGATTTTAAGCGAATATACAATATAAAAGTAAATTATATAGCCTTTTATTCCCCTTTGGAAAATCAGGTTTTTTATTCTGCAAACAATGCAGAATTACGTGTTGTTACCCATGAAATAGGTCATGTAGTGGCAGAAAATTATTTTGAAGTATCTCCTCCCCAGAACATCCATGAAATCATAGCTCAATATGCAGAAAAACATATTACTGATTAAGGTTTTTAAGCCTAAGCATGATATTTCGTTTTTCAGGCGCTAAAAACAGGGCATCTTCATATTTTTCTTTTGCTTTAAATAAAATTCCCTGTTTTTTGTAAAGGTCACCCAGCATAACTTTTATAGATGCATTAAAAGGCAGCAGGTTTTCGCCTTTTTTCAAAACTTTATCCGCCTCAAAAAGATTGCCCTGGGAAATGAAAAATCTGGAAATTTTTCGGACATATTTGTCTGAGATATTTTGTTTTGTAAATGAGTTGACAATATCCTGATACTTTGCTGCTGCCATTGCAGTCTCTCCAATCTGATATAGAAAATCAGCATAGGTTATTTTAGTGTCAGGGCTGTCTGGTATGGCCTTTTCCATTTCCTGAAGGCTTAATTTAGCAGCATTCATGGTTGTCAATACCGGACCCATCATTTTTTTATTAAGTTTAATTGCTTTTTTTAAATATTTTAATCCTTGTTTTTTTTGCCCGGTGGATAAAAGAAGTCCTCCATATTGGAATACATTGTCAGCGCTGGTGATATCAATATTTATGCTCTTTTTTAGAAATTTTTCAGCATTGGCAATTTTATTGGTCTGGGTTAAAAAGAGCCCAAATCGCTTAACATGGTTACCATTTGCAGGATCAAGCCTGATTGATTTTAAATAATATTTTTCTGCTTGCTCATTGTCGTGGAGCAGCCAGAATACATTAGCTGCTGTATGGACATATTCAGAATTTAAAGGATCAAAAAACAAAGCATGGCAGGCGATTTTTTTTATTTTTTCAAGTTCCATAACAGGTGTTTTAAAATTTATATCCATGTGTTTAATATTGGAATAATAAAAACCTGCCAGCAAAATTGAGATGTTTGATAGTGTGATTATCAAAAATAATATTGATACAATTGTAAAAGAAATATATTTTATACTTTTTGATTTAACAGGCAAAAGATTTGTGGCAAGATTTTTGACTCTAAGCCTTGTGTTGGATGCGGAAACTGCAAGTGCTGCCAATAGAGCAAACCATAAACCATTGGACCCAACATGAAAATTAAAATCCGATAAGCTGTGGATCAATATAGAGAACATCCCGGTTATGCTGCCAATATAGATAAGAATGGAATATGCGTCTTTTCTAAGAATAAAGGATTTATATGTTTTATAAAAAATTGTAAATAAAACACAAAAGGTTAAGAAAAATCCAATCAGTCCTCCTTCGGTGAGAAGTTCTATGTAATCGTTGTGAGCATGCTGCAGGTCAGCTGTTTCCTCAATTGATTGAAAAGAGGGATATATATCGGAAAATGTTCCAAAACCTGAGCCTGTTACAGGGAAATTATCAATAATTTTCTTGCTATCCTCCCAGTATTGAAAACGCCCAAGTGCCAGGTCTCCTCCTGAACTGTCAATCCTGGCAAATCTGTCGTTTATATTATTCCACCCAAACCAGCTTATTGATAAACCAGTGATAATGATCAATATAATAATAAGAAAGGAATTATTATGGCTTTGTTTTTTCTTAAAAGACAGCAAAACGAAAAATAACAAGCCAATACATATACTGATTATTCCTCCCCTGGAAAGGCATACAAATACGGAAATAATAATGAGCAAAGCTCCTGTGCCAATTAATATATGGATATTTGCCTTTTCCTGTTTAAAAATTTCAATAATACTTTTAAAAAAATTTACACCATCTGTTCTTGGCTTATGAAACAGGAAAAGCGCAAGAGATAAAGGAAAAATCATTTCCATTAAGCCTGCATAATGGTTGCGATTTATAAACGGACCCATAATTGTTGATCTGTCAGGGCAATATCTTATCCATAAAGCCATGTCGTGGGTTAGATAGGCTTGGAGTATGGAAGAAAAAGCCAGAATAGAACCGAAAATTATTATTATTAAGACTGTTTTTCGCAGCATGATTTTATCAATTAAAATATGGACAGCAAGAATATAAAATAAAACATATGTTGAATATCTGAAGAATTCAAGAAGCGTAGCCCTTGGATGAATTGAAATGGTCATTATTGGGCTTACATCCTGCAAAGCATAGGATGCAGGTGAAATCAGTTTTATGATCTGGGGAGGCAGAGGTATGGTCTGGAACAGGATATAAAAAAGGAGTAACACAAGAGGTGTGACTCCTGGAACTCTATAAAGTTTAGCTTCTGATTTGTATAAATAAAAGCAATAAAGCAAAAGAGAAGCGCATACAATTATTTCCATTATCGCATAGGACCATGGTTCTACTGTCCCAAATGCCAGGGGAGAAAATATGATAATAAAAAGAAAGAGTTTTTTTGAAAAAGCTAAGACCATAATAAATCACAATAATTTTTATTTATAAGGCGTTTATTCGTCAGAGGAATAATAATAATCACCATAATGATTATAATAATACCCACTGTGTTTTGTGTTGAATCTGTTCAAAACAATACCTGTAATTGGTGCTTTAACTTCGTTTAATTGCTTAAGAACTTTTGTAATCATTTCATAGGGGGTTTTACCTGCTGAAGTTACAAGGAGCACTCCATCGGTTTTATTACTTATAATAATAGGATCTGTAACACCAGCTATGGGAGGGGAGTCAATAATAACCATGTCATACATGGTTTTGAAATGGGTAATCATTCTATTGAATTTGTCTGAATGCAGAAGCTCGGATGGATTGGGCGGTATATGACCTGAATTTATTATATCAAGGTTTTTTAGACAATTTCTTTTGATGGTGACTTTTGGTGTTGCACCTGCAAGAAAAGAACTTAATCCTGAAGCATTGTCAAGGTTTGAGAGTGTATGCTGGGTTGGACGTCTCATATCAGCATCAATTAAAAGAACTTTTTTGTCAGTTTGTGCCATTGTTGCAGCAAGGCAATAAGATATGGACGATTTTCCATCCTGTTTTGCCACACTTGTGACCAGCAGGGTCTTTGGAGGGGTATCAGCAGAAGATAATAGTATGGAAGTTCTGAGGCTTTTAAAACTTTCTGCAATGGAAGAGTTTGGTTTTTTAACAAAGTTTTCAACAATAGATTCATTTTTATTTTTTAAAAGCTCGATTACTCCTATCACAGGTATATCAAATTTTTCTTCAATTTCATTTGGAGTCCTTGCTGTGTTATCTAAATATTCAAGGAAAAATGCAATCCCAATTCCTCCAAAAACACCCAAAATAAGACCCATGAGTACATTCCTTGATCTTTTCTGGGTATTTATGGGCATTATTGGGAGTTCGGCTTTTTTTAAGACCCAGACATTCACAAGCTGGTTTTTTTCTGTTAATCCCTTTTCTTTTATATTTTTAATAAGAGCATCATAAAGGTATTTATTCGTAGTAACTTTTCTTTTTAATATATCTAATTGGATTGATTTTTCGCTGAGCTGCTCAACTTCAAATTTAGATTGGTTAAACATTTCTTTTAACTTTTTTTCATTTGCCCTTGCCAGGATATATTTATTTTCAATGATTTTTGCGGCCTTGGTCAATTCCTTATGCTTTTTGCCTTTTAAACTTTTTAATTTGTTTTTTGCTGCAATCATTTTTGGATGTTTTCTGCCGTATTTTTTTGATAAATCAGAAATGCTCTGTTCTGCGAGTAGTATTTCTTTATTTATGGCATCAACAGAAGCATTTTCAGCAACAGCAGGTACGGTTTCTAAAACATCATCGTTTTTGGTTAATGTCTGATTATAGACCAATGACAATTGTTTGCGGAATGCTTCAGCCTGGGTAAGTTTATTGGAAAGGCTTGAAAGTCTTTGAGGAAGTACTGCAAGTCTATCTTCAATTGTTACAATATTATATTTTTTTTTATAATTGTGAAGTGCTTTTTCTGATTTTTCAAGCTCTTTTCTTTGTGTTTCTGCCTTGCTTTTCATCCATTCTATGCTATAGTTTGATGTCTGCATGCGCATGTCAAGGAGCACATCAATATAGGCTTTGGCAACCGAATTTGTGACCTGCATTGCAATGGCAGGATTTATGGATGTGAAGCTGATTTGAACAATTTTTGTGTTTTCAATCGGTACCACCATAATACCGCTGCTTATGGCTTTTTGCAGTTGCTCCTCTTTTGTGGGCTGAGTAAAATTTTTAGATCCGAAATTGTTATCAGTCTTATTTGCTTGCAGATTATTTTGCGAGATCTGTTCTATTCCTATTGATTTTTTGGTTGAGGCATACAAACCTGAGAACCAGGCTCTTATACTGGATAAAAACGATTTTTTGACTTCTATTTCAGGGAAAAATGCATCATATATTTTTTCTTTTCCCAGTGAGTCCACTACTTTTTTTGCAACTTTTGCGCTGCTTATAATATGCGACTGAGTTGAAGTGAAAAAAGGGTCGTAACTATATCCTGAGTATCTATATCCGGTTAATGAAACATTATTGCTTCTTTCTATCATGACATCGGTGACAGCTGTATACACAGGTACTATACTGGAAGTGAATGCTGCAATTATAGTTATAATAATAATTATTATAAAAAATGTAATTGCACTGTTTTTGCGCTTTATTATTACCCTGAGGTAATCTCGTATATTTATTTCTTTTTCAGTGTCCATAGATTAAAAAAAGCTTTCCGGTACAAGTATTACATCGTTTGCAAGTATTTTTTTGTCCATAGCAACATCTTTTAGGACATTTTTTTTTCCGTTAATTTCTCTGATAATCCTTACATCGCCTTTAGCAGCTATCCCTGTAAAACCTCCTGCTTTAATAATGGCTTTAATAACAGTGAGGTTGGATTCGAATTTATACGAGTCAGGGTTTTTAACTTCGCCGGAAACATAATATACATCAGCTTTTGAGATATAGATAGTGTCACCATTGTGAATTGCCTTATTCTGATCAGGGTCACCTTCTTTAATAAGTTTATCAAGATCAATACTTATATTTGTTTTAGTGTTTTTTGAATTTGCTCTTTTTATGGTAGCTGTTTTCCCGGCGTTCTGGGTCAGCCCTCCTGCCTTGGATACAAACTCAAGGAAAGATATCTTACCCCTTAATTCATATTGTCCCGGAGATCTGATTTCTCCAAGTATAATAGCAGTTTTACTTTTAAATTCTTTAATAAAAACATCAACTTGTGGATTTATAAGATAGCCGTCTGCCAAAAGTTTTTCAAGCTTTGATGCTATTTGCGGTACAGTGAGACCTTTAATATTGACTTCGCCTAAAAGAGCTACTCGTATGGAATTATCAGCGTTAACTCTGACTGTTTTAGATAAATCTTCATTTTCATAGACATATATGCTTAAGACATCGCCTTCACCAATTATATAATTTTCAGAACAAATACCCGATATTGCACATATCAATAATGTCAAACTAATCAGCGGAAAAATCAGCAGGGAGAACTTCTTTTTATTTAAGTCAAACTTAGAAAGCAATCTTGATCCTTAAATATATCATTTTATTGACATAGTCATATATATCATAATTTGAATCCCTTTTATTATAATGAAACCCACCCTCAAATACAAGCCATTTTTTTGCATTAAATTTTAAACCGGGTCCAATTCCGTAGATTGTATCTTTTCTTTTGCTGCCTTGGTATATCTCCTTTACATATGAGGTGTTTATTGCCCCTGACCATTTTTTAGTGAACCTTTGCAAAAATGCAAAGCTCAACCCACTTGTTCTGATATAGTCAGCATCTGTCATGCTTGTCTCATGATATTTTTGATAGGCATTAAAGGAAATGGATGATTTTGATGTAAGGGCATGTTGGATCTGGGCTTCCATGGAGAAATCTTTCTGATTTTTGTTGGCATTCCCATGAAATTTTTTCCCAAGATATCCTAATTTAACCTGCCCCTTTGATTTTGCAGAAACTTCCCAATTAATACCAGTATAATATCTATTCTCTTTAGAATCATATCCAGATCGCCTGTCATAGTCAATATCAGCATGTTCGTATTCTAGAAAGATCGAGGTTTTAGGTTTGAATTTATAAAAAATATATGCTGAGAATGAATTGTCTTGCCTGTCTCTGTATTTATTTATTGATTTATCGAATTTTGTAAAATAATTGGAAAAATCAAATCTTATTTTAAATCTTTGAGAAGGCTCATAGGAAGTAACAATGGTAAATATATTGTCATCATATTCGTCAAATTTTTTCCCAAGACCATCGTCATTAATATTGCTTTTTATATTATATTGATCATAAATTTCCAGGGACAAATCAAATCCGAAATTATAATTAAAAAGACCTTCAAGAGTGTGGTCGGTATGGTTATATTTTGACTGATCAGAATAGGATATAAAAGATGGTGAATATAAAAAATATGTCTGCATTCTTCGGGATGAATCAACCTGCATATGGCTGTATTCAACGCCTCCGGGGGCAGAGCCGCTTGTGGCAAGGCTCATGAGTTTTTCGCGAGTTGCGGGAAGGGCTATCCATATACCCGGTGAAATTTTAGTGGTAAATCCGTGGGTTTCATTTTTATCTGTATAAAAAAGGTTGCTTGACCAAATAGTTTCACCAATTAAAAAGGGATGAAAAACGCCTTGTTTATCGCCAAATACATCTGCGGAAATTCCTTTGCTGCCGCCATTTGCTTTTTCCTCGGGGGTTTGACCCGTTGGGATATCAGCAGCCCAGATATTTTGCAGTAAAATCAATGATATGCTTATTACAAAGAGAAAGAAAACTGATTTTCTGATCATGATAATAATCCCTCCAAAGATTATTGATTAACTTGTTTCAACTATTAAGATTCAGATATATGGTAGATATACTACTTAGAGTTGAAGGTTGTCAACAAAAAAAGCCTGAATTCTGACATCCAGACTTTTTTAATTTTGTATTTAATATTATTATGATGCGATTATGGTGTTATGGGTGACCTGGGATTAGGAGGTGGCGGCTCGGGAGGTATTATCGGGTCAGGTGAATTTAATTCTGCTGTATATGCCAGACCTTTTTTAAGACAGTCTGATTTAGCTATTTCATTTTGCCTGAACACAGGATTGTTGTCAGATGTTCTTGCGTCAGCCGCAGCCTTGGAAATGATAAAAGCTTCAATCCCATCGCTTGCGGAACACCAGCATAGTTCGTCAAGTTTTGCATGTTTACTTTTTTCATAAATATATCTTATTACAAAATAGGGCTTGTAATCCAGCCCTATTGCTATTCTCATGACTTCACAAGAAGGCGCATCCCTGTCCAATGCCCTGGCAATGGCATTTTTAAGAATAATTATTTTCTCCTCAGGAGTGGTTGCAGGCTGGTTCAGCATGGCTGTATATTCAGTTTCCCATTGTTTTTTTTGTATCTTTGTAACAGCTATAGAATTTGAAGTGAAGCTGAAAAAAAGGATTGGTGTAAGAATGACTAAAGATAATTTTAGCTTAAATTTTATACACATAAAGCACCTCAATAAAGTTTTCTTCACCTTTTATAACAAAGTCTTCATAAAAATGCAAGTCTTTTTTCATAATAGTGTAAGATTATTTACATAAATTAGTTATATATCGGCATTCAAGTTTATTAAAAAACCTAAGAAGCTCAGGAGAATTTTGTGTTTTTTTGTTTCCATAGGAATAAAATGAAATTCCAGTTTGGAATCTATAACTTTCTTCATTATTTTTGCTTGTCCACCTTGTCGTAGCAAAGATTTTCAGGGGAGAATTATCAAAACCCATAGGTTCTGGGAATATAATTCTTACCATAAGATCGATTCCTGGTTTAAGCCTCTCATTGTTTAGAAAACTCGCACCTCCTTTACTGAGGTCAAGCACAGGAAAACAATCTTCCGAGTACCTTTTATCAGAAAAAAAGATTCGTTTTTTTTTGTAGTATAGAATTGTACCTGGGATTGTAAATCTTTTACATTTTCGCTTTTTCAATATTAAATTTACCCTTAATTTTTTTATTGAAAATATTTTATCATAGGTTCCGATGGAATAAAAGAAATAAAATCAGGTGTATTGTGTTGGTATGAATATAAAATATTTATCTTTGTTAGGAAAAAATTTTCCCAATGTTATGGGTGCTGTCTTGGAAAAAGATGTATTCTCTTGGCATATACTGCGGCAATGGGAAGAGGCTGAGTGGCAAGGCCTTCAATGTCCTGAAATTGATTTTTGTCTTGCATGTGCATTCACACAAAAATAATCATCTGGAGTTTTTAGGCTCCTGTGCAAAGACATTAAAGATTATCCATTATATTTTATTATATGGTTCTTAATGTCTGGTCGTGGAATAATCAGATCAAAGGGCTTTTTACAAAAAAATTGATCCTGTTCCGGCCACCATTTCGCAACAGCGTTGCCTTTATATAAAAATTTGATTAATTCTCCTCCGTCTTGTGATTTAACAATAACTTTTTGAAGATTCTCAGAGAATTTTTTTTGTATAAATTTGCTGTTTAGTAAAGTATGTTTTACATATTGATAAATTGGTCGGAAAGGTTTTTTTACTAATTGTTTTATAATCAGTAATATCCATCTGCTACGGACACGAATCAGTTCATAGTCACCATTTGTGAATTTTTTCAGTTGACCATTCTCGATGATGGATTCTACTCTCCCAATAATACGTTCAGAATCAACGGGTTTTTTGTCAATTGTTGAATTGTGATCACCACGCGTAAAGATTTTAGAACCAATAATTGATATTACTCTATGAACTGTATACTCTTTAGTACCATTCGTTTCAAAAACAATAACGTCACCAATAGATATATTTTCAACTTCTTTTTTAACATACAGATATTGTCCCGGTATGAAAGTAGGGAGCATACTGAGACCATAATAAATAAAATACAAAAACTGTTCATTATTATTATCATAAAAAGGAGTTTTTGCTATTTTAGTTTTTAAGTTCTTCATCGATCATATCCCAGAAATCAGGTGATTTTCGGAAGTGAAGCTCATATCCTGGGATGGAATGCGCCATGCCCGAAGAGATATTGAATACTGTTTTAAGAAATTTGCCATATAATAATGGGCTGGAAAAGCTTTCAAAGCTGCCTTCCATAAGCCTCTTCGTTGTTTCAATAGGAGATAGTGGAACTAAATAATCTTTTTTATCCTGCATTAAAAAAAGCAGGGCTTTTAAACGAACACTTGAAACAGAAAAAGTATTATTTGTAACACCATATTCTCCTTGATTAGATTTAAATACTACAACATGGTCATCATGTAGTACTGAATATTGTTTTTCCAGGCTATACTCCGAAGCAGTGCTTTTGCCTGCACCTGAATGCCCAAGTAATAAGTAAGCAGAGCTTTTTTGAAATACACTTGCTGCATGGAGAAAGGCTCGACCGGAGTGAATATGTATCAGGGAACATAAAACTCCAAAAATATCAAATATATGTAAAAACGCATCACTAAGATCCGTTTCTTCAAGTAGATAAAAAAAAGATTGAGGAGAACTGTTTTTTAATCGAAACAATCTCTGTCCCGGAATTATTTCTTCACCATATTTCAGAATAGTACGCCATGATTTCATATTGTATGCACTATTAGATGATCTGATTTTTTGCCAGGCATTGTGGATGTCACCCCAGATATTAACTAAGTTTGTCGGATGAGGAGTAATAATAACCAACTTGCCGCTGTTGCTATTTTGGAACCTGTCAGTTAAAAGATCTGACTCTGATCGTGCGAATGATTCTAATAATTTGATACCAAACTTAGTGTATGAATAAAATTTCACAGTAAAATACTCATGAATGAATAGTCTACCCTGCAGTAGTTCCATTAATACAACTATACCCTGCAAGGCTACCAGCCTGGCACATATTTGGATTCATGACAATAGATCCAGCACCGAGACAATCCCCTGTTGCTGCTCCACCAGGCACACAGCTACCGCCAGCTGAATACTCTATTGTTCCAGAAATACATGAACCATAGACAGCTTGAATTGAACTAAGATCGCTTACTAAAGGTTTTTCATACTTTGGTTTTCCCATTTAAAGGTCTCCTTAATAAAAATTATAATTCTATTTAGTTTCTCTCATACGAGTTACAGGAAACAGACCATTTTTAACTGCCTGTTCACAGAACCAGAAGGGAGTTGTTAATTTTTTTTCTGCGTGATAGTTATGAGCAACACAAGCTCCTAAACAACGATTTTTAAATAAGCAATTATTACAGATGCCTTGTAGCTGCTCAGGTATTTGTTTGCGAAGTTTTATTAAACCGAGGTTATTTATCCAAGTATCCGAAACATTATTGACACCCAATTGTCCATAAATCAAATCTTTTTCCTGGGTTCCAATTCCACACATCGCCATAAGCCCTGATGAAAGGATACCCATGACATTAAAAATATTACAGTTGCCATTTAAACCGGTATTTAGACGTTGAATACTTTGGAAAGCCATTGGCCAGCTAAACATAAGAGGTATTTGATATTGAGATTGTAGCTCTGTTTCGATCCATTTACCAGTTTGAATCAGCTGTTCAATGCTCATTAAGCTGTCTTGTTCATCCATTTTTTCACCACGACCAGAGGATTGAATGATATTGAACTTAACAGAGCCACATCCGGATTTTTTTGCAATTTCTATTAGAGGTTCAATCTCATTAATGTTTTCAGGGAATAGACTCATGATTATCTGGGGTTTATAACCAGCTTCTGAAAGATGGTTAATGCCTTTTATGGATAGGTCAAAGCTACCCTTTACATTGCGAAAATGATCATGAGTTGATGAGGTTGCCCCGTCAATACTTACTGAAATGTGCTGCATTGATGTTTTTTCTTTTAAGTGATTGGCAAGTTCTTTGGTCATCAAAGTACCATTAGTCTCAAGCCAGGTCTTCAAACCTTGCTCTGTAGCGTGGTCTGCCATTTTTAAAAGATCAGGATGCAATAAGGGCTCTCCGCCTGTAAATTTGATTCCATTTAGACCAAGGGGCAGTGCTTCTTTAATGGCAAGTTTATATAGTTCAAAATTAAGACACTCACCAGTATTTCCATTTTGTTCGAAAGTTGGAGATATCCAGCAGTGTTTGCAGGCTAAATTGCAGCCTCCGGTAATGTACATATAAAATGTCGTTAAAGGAGGGATTCCATCCGGCAAATTAAGTTTAGTAGGCATATACCGGGTCCTCCCCTATGTAAGCACGATAGCAGTCCCGAGGGTTAATTGAGTTAACATCTCCTGTTATTGCATATGCAATTCCAGGGCATCCACCAGTACAATAAATTTGATATTCACATTTTTTACAATTTGAAATGGATTCAAGGGGTATTCTATGCCTTTTCCGCAATTGTAATAATTCCGGGCTATTCTCCCATACATCTTTAAAAGTATCTTGCCCGATCCTGCCCAGTTTTATATGAGACAGTTGATGACAAGGGACATAAGTTCCATCATGCAAAACAGACATTTTTTGCCACATAATATTGCAGCCTGTAAGATACCCTGTCGTATAAGGAGCTTCAAATGTTCCTGTATTACGAGCATTATCAATTTTATCAATAAGATCAGCAATAATTAAAGGACCTGCTTGGGCACCTTTAGCAACACCAGGGTGTTTTTTATCAAATTCCTGCATAATTTTGAATGAGTAACGGCGTTCATCAGGAGTCATCTCAAGGGAAGAATGATTGCAATGCCCTGCACCTCTAGGGAAAGCCTCATTAACTCCAAATGTTTTTAAATTAAGATCATTATAGAGAAGACTCAAAATGCCTTTCAGATCATTAACATTTAATTTATTGATTGTTGATCGGACAGTAAATGGAAGATTATATTTCTTAAGGTTATTTATCCCCTCCATCATTTTATCAAATGAACCCTTGCCCCGTATCTTATCATGTGTGACAGAGTTTGACCCATCAATTGATACCTGTATTGAATCTAATCTTTTCCGTACTTTATTAAGGTTTGATGCAACTTTTTCATTTATTAATGTTCCATTTGTCAGAATACTGAATCGCATTTTATTTATAATAATGCCATCAACTAATTCCCACAAATCATTGCGAGTAAATAATTCGCCGCCACTCAGGGATACTCGCATAACTCCAACGTCACGTAATTCTTCAAAAAAATTAAGCCATGTTTTTGTTGAAAGATCATTTAATGCAGTCATCTCATCAGCATAAAAACAATATGTGCAAGAGAGATTGCATTTGCCTGTAATGGCAATCTCAACCGATTCAGGCATTTTTAATTGATTTTTCATTTTTATGATTTCTCAATTATTCCAATAAAGCCGCTTTCGACCATTTTATTTATAAACTCCTCTACATCTGAAATAACTTCCTGTCCAGGCACTTCGTCATAATCATTTTTAAAGGCATTAACAATATCGTTGACAGTACATTCTTTAGCGCACAGTTTCCAGATATAAAATCCGGTTTTACTCGTTAGCTGAACCTGATCCGTGTCAGGATTGAAAAGAAGGGCACCATCTTCATCCTCTTCTCTGATGTTTACATCAGGGTTTTGAATATAATATGTGTTATCCATATAATCTCCTTCTATTTTGCCTGTCATAGAGCACAAAATTTTTTTGTGCCAGAGTGTGTTACAGATTTCCAAAACATCTTTCATCCCCTTGGCTTCACGGGTGGTGGAGAATTTATCAGCATACTTATCGACCAATTGTTTTAGAGTGACTTGTCCATCTATTTGGCTGAGCAACCACGATTCTCTTGTATCAAATTCCATCATTGCCCTGTTATTAAGATTAAGAACAAGAGCTTTTCCTCCAAAATATTCAACAGCAATATGCTGTTTCAATTTCAGCACTGAATCACTGTGAATCCCTTCTAAACAATCTACGAATTTCCTAATAACTTTAACTCTCCATATTAATAAGATTCCTTAAATGATATTAAAAAAATAATTAAATGTCAAACATTTAAAAAATCTACCAGCATCGTTGGTGCCATTCAGAGGAATATTTGTTTGATGGCGGGGTTATACTATTGCAGCAGCTATAACCTGATGGTAATAAGTTGTCTTACCGTTCTTATGGGCTTTATGAAGGCACTTGGGGTATGAAGCCTGTTTTCTGCTTTGGGAAAAAATCATTCAATTTTTTCCGGATAATATATTCTGAATGAATTTTTCCCATATGATTTTTTATTTTGCAGGTTCTAATTCAACCCGTCGATTTAAAGCACGACCTTTTTTGGTTTTATTCGTAGCAATCGGGCTTGATTCACCAAACGCTTTACATGTCAACCTTGAACCAGAGATCCTCTTGTTTACAAAATATGTTTTAACAGCTTGGGCTCTTCGCAATGATAGCGCTTTGTTATACGCTGCAGTGCCTCGGTTATCAGTGTGCCCTTTAAGGACAATTCTCATTTCCGGGTTCTTTGCAAGAATTTTATAGGCATCATTTAAAATATTGTATGCATTCTGCTTAATCTCGGCTTTGTTAGTATCAAAAAGAGCATCTCCAAAAGACCAGCACCCTTTTATGTTGACTTTAGCACCAAGAGGTGTGTTAGGGCATATATCATTTTCATCAGAAACCCCATCATGATCTGAATCTTTTTTTCTGTTTTTAACTTTGACCGGTTTTGCCTTTTTAATCGGTTTTGTTTTTTTGATTTTAATGGGTTTAGCTTTTGGAGCAGGTTTTGATTTCTTTGTTAAGAAAACTTTTTGTACAAAATTTGCCATTGATATACCAGCCAATAAGTTATCTGCATTTGCACTAAAGCCGCAACCGCCGATACTTGCTATATCGTTTAATAACTTTGTCCCCTCATTGGAATCCCCTACCAATACTGTATATATACATAGAGAATCGCCGAATTTATTTTTTAATTGCCGGGCATAATCTAAAGTATTAGGGACAATCATATTTGCTTTTTGACCATCACTTACAATAATTATTACTTTGTTGCCTGATAGGGTTTCAAGATCTTTTTCAGCTACCAGAAGAGCTTTATATAATGGACTGCATCCGCCAGGGGCTGTTACCTTATCCAGTCCTTCTGTAAAATCAGCGGTGGAATAGTTTTTCATTCCATAAAACAACTCGGTAGTGTTCTTTGAAACAATGGGATTATGTCCAAATGATCTTAAGCCAGCATTTTGACCGAGTTGGGGTATATCCTGATTCATCCTGTCAATAAATGCTTTGGCAATATCAAATTTTTTATTACCATTATACTTGTCAGACATGGAGCTTGATGCATCAAAAATAACCAGAAAATTATCAACTTTGGACGTATAATTGTCCAGGTCAAAATTTGTTTGTGAAAAAGATGCTAAAGGTTTTGCAGGACCCATAGCAATACAGCTTGATAAAAGAAGAAGTGCTGTAAAGATTGTAAAAAGCCTTATAATCAGTTTATGTGTCATTTTCCCTCCTGTAGATTTTAAAATAATTGAAATGTTCAATATACCTCCATTATGATATCTAATATAATATGATCAAGATAAAGGCAATATCTTTCATGAGTTTTGTCAAGTAATTTGAACTGTATGTAGACAAAGGCAGATTATAATATTGAAACAAATTTATAATTCTACACCGGTGACAATTACCTGCTTTTTGAACCATTTTGCATATTGACCTTGTTTTTTTATTAAAACATCATGGGAGCCCTGCTCAACAATAGTTCCATTTTTCAGCACCAATATTTTATCTGCCATTTTTACTGTTGAAAATCTATGACTGATAAGCAGAGCACTTTTCCCCTTTAAAAGTTTTTTAAAATTATTAAATATTTCATACTCACTTTCAGCATCAAGGGAACTTGCAGGCTCATCAAGGATTATAATCTGCGCATTACGCATAAACGCCCTTGCAAGGGCAATTTTCTGCCATTGTCCCTGGCTGAGTTCTTCTCCATCTTGAAATATTTTACCAAGTATGGTTTCAAACCCCTTGGGAAGATTTTTAATAATTTTTTCAGCGTCAGCATTTTGAGCAGCTTTTTCTACCCTATCGCTTTTAAAAGGGGTTTTTATATCCCCTATCCAGATATTTTCCCTTACAGAAAAATGATATTGTGCATAGTCTTGGAACAATACACCAATATTATCTCTTAACTCAGACACATCAAAATTTTTAATATCAGTATTATCAATACTGATTATTCCTGATTCAGGATCATATAATCGACATAAAAGTTTTGTAATAGTTGATTTGCCTGCACCGTTTGGTCCAACCAATGCAACGATCTCACCGGGATTAATGGAGAAATTGATGCTGGTAAGCACAGGTTTTTCAGACATTGGATATTTAAAACTTACATTTTCAAAAGATATTCCCTGTTGAAAAGAATCAGGTAACTTGGCAGGCTTTTCTGGACTGAGTATTTTATCTTTCAGATCAAGAAATTCATAAAAATTGGATATAAAAAGGTTGTCATCATATAATCCGGCTAACCCTGTAAGCAGATTACGGAAAAAATTCAGACCCTGCTGAAAGGCCTGATAATACATGACAAGATCACCAAGAGAAATTATGCCATTGACTGCTCTGAATATTATGAACCCAAATGCGCCAAACATGGCAGCAATGGAGCAAACTTGAGCAAAGACATCTGCAATTGACCTATGTTTGATTAATTCAAGTTTTTCTTCTCTTAATGTCTGCCTGATTTTTGAAAATCTTTTTGCAAACAGATCTCCAAGTCCGAACAATCTCAGCTCTTTTGCATGGAGAGCTCCAGTAATAAGCCAGTTTAAATAATTGGTTTCCCTTTCTGCCTGTGTCCTGTCCCTTTGCCAGTAAAACATTTTGCCGGAATACTTTATTTTTATAATAACTCCGGGAATAACAGCGCAAAGAAGAACTATTGGAACACTCCAGTGAAAAGATACCAGAAGAGCTGTTATTGTAATAAGAGAAACCGAGTTTTGAATTAGATTTATCAGTCCGCTTATAACACTTGTGGGGCGGAAAGGGCCTTCCATTTGTGCCCGATGCAGAGTATCAAAATAGGCAGGGTTCTCATAAAATTCAAGATCAGCAGAAACAGATTTTTTGTGCAGCAAAGCCAATACATGGTCTGACACTTTTATGGAAAGCTTTTCTTTCAAATAGTTACTGGTCTGCTGGCATACAGCATTTAAAACCCCTATACCGGCTGCAATACCAGTTAAAATAAAAATATATGAAAGGTCATTGCTGTCAGGAAGCGATACGGCTTTGGCAGCAGCATCAATTATTAATTTAATAAGATAAAGTGATGCTAAGGGAAGAAATCCCTGAATAATAACAAGAAGGGAAGAGAAAATAGCAGACCCTGGTGCAGCCTGCCATACAAATGCCAAAGCACGATGCAGGCTCAGCGAAGTTTTAATTTTTTCTTTTGTTATCATTTTGTAAATAATTTCTTGCCAGTCGCAGGGGTCTTGTTAAAAAATAGAATAAGCTTAATTTTTGTGAAAAATTATATTTGTCCCAGTCCACAAAACTTGGTAAAAATAACATTCTGAGTCCATATTGGACTTTATCAATAAAACAATCCCGAATAATAAGGTTGAATTTGGAAAATCTATAGGTTTTACTTTTTTCCCAGGGTTTTCCCGATGACAATAATTGAATAAGAGGCTGGGTGATTTTGTCCAGATCAGGATAAACAAACAAATAATTTTTAATTTCAGATGATAAATTAATTTTGAAAAAGTGAATACATAAATATATGCCTGCTGCCACAATTTTTCTGCATCTTTTTTCATTGCATGTTTTTAAAAGGCATTGCTCATCATTCTCGGTAATATTATGGGAAAGCAAAGATACACAATAAATATTTTCCAGGTTATCCCAGATATTTTTTGCACCGTGCAGACAGAGGCAGACAATGGTGTCCACCTTGGACAGATGCAATATTTGTTTATTAAGGAAATTGAGTGGAACTAATCTTGGTTGAACGTATTCAAGCTCAAATGGTTTAATCGAATAATTGCCTGTAAATTCCCAGTGGAGATCAACATGGATCCGGCTGGTTTTATGCCATAATTCTATGCTGCCCTTGATTTTACTATAGGTTTTAAATTGATTTTGTTTCAGATCGATTTGAAGATTAAACCCATATTCTGAAAATATGTCCATTGCCTTGGGAGCATCTTTTCTTGAGATCAAAAGATCAAGATCTGAAAATTGCCTCAGGGCAAGATCTTTATAAACAAATTCGCTAAGAGCAGGACCTTTAAATGGAATGCATTTGATATGGTTATTTTCCATCAAATTCAATATATGTATTAATTTGGATGATAGAAAAAAATTTTTGACAAGATTGGATTTGTAAATATTTTTAATCCTGGATTTGATTTTATTTGGGAACCTGATCTTATCTGTTTGATTGATTGCCTGGGCAACCAGAGGCATAAGCTTATGTCTGGATGACAAATCTATAAAATTGTCCCAGTTAATTTTTTGAAAATCAGGCTCAAGAGAGGAGTGTCTGACAGATTGTTTATCTTGCAGCAAAGATAAACAATAAAGAATAAGTTGAATTTCAGGATTGGTTTCCATGATAAGTCAGAAAATTTATGATAAATTCAGAGATATCTTCGCATCCTTTAATTGGATTACAGGTTTTTTTAATATCAGATTTAATAATATCCATGCCTTTTTCAAGAGATTTTGTAAGTCCGTTATTTTTAAGGGTAAAATTGAAAAGAAGCCCTGATTTCAATTCAATATCTTTAGTATACCCACGATTGTTATTATCTATAAAAATTGCAGGAGTCCCCATGAGTGCTGCTTCAGCAGCCATGGTTGAGCTTTCTCCATACACCAGTGAGGAATAATACAAGACCGAATGTATTTTTTCAGGTCTGATACAGAGTTGGTACTTTTTAAGACTGTCAGGTAGAGGATCTTCAGAAGATATAAAAATTTCTGCATATTGTTTAAGAATATTGACCGCTTTAAGTTTTAATTTGTCAATAATACCCTTATATCCTATATCATGGGCAGATGCATGGGATACAAATCTTATAACAATGTATTTTTCATCTTTGTCAATACCAAGATCATTGAAAATCAGAGGATCAGGGCAAAAATTATCGTTTATATAAGCGCATTCTTTATATGAATTTATCCTTATTTGTTTATGCCCGAGGTCTTTAATATAAGTTTTGGGCGTAAGAATTTTTGATGCAAAAGGGAATGTTAAAACAGGGTCATGGATAACCGATTCAATATCAGTAAATACAATTGATTTAAAATGTAATAACCTGCTTACCTGGGGCAGGATAAAGTCCCCGATTCCAATGGAAATATCCGGTTTTATTTTTTTGCATATTCTATATGTTTTTATCCACCTTGCAAGATAATTTACAGCTTTGAGAAAATAGGATTTTTTATGGGATGAAAGGCTGATAAACTCAATTTTATAATTTATCAGCAAAGAAAAAGTAATTTCCTTTTCCCGGGCAATCACAATCACATCATGCCCTTTATTTTCCAGACCGGAAATGATTGCTCTAAAAAAATGGACATCAGCCGGGTGGCCAATTGTAATAATGATTTTCAGACAATACTCCTTTATTTACTTCGGGCGCCTTTAATTACAATATTGACAAATGCTTTCCAGAAATATTCCCATTGTGTTTTTAAGGGGTTTTTTAAAAAAGCATTAATATATCGTTTTTCCGATTCACAGATTTCTTTGAATGTTTCAGGCATATCAGCATAAAAAGGAGGAATCAGTCCTGGTTTTACTTTTTTTCTTAATTTTTTAAGTTCTTTATCATACATATTAAAATATTGGACGCTTAAAGGTCTGACCCCAACTATTTGCAGATCTCCTTTTATCCAGTTGTAAAGCATGGGGAGTTCGTCAATCCAGAATCTTCGCATGAAAATTCCCCATTGTGTCAAACGGAAATCATTTTCAAGCTTTCCGCCCTTTTGAAGGCCCTGCTTTTCAACTACATATTTTTGAAGATATTCAGAATAGGGATGCATGGTTCTGAATTTATAAGTCAGCATTATTTCATTATTATATCCAACCCGTTTCAGTGCAACAATTGGTCCATAGGTAGGACTTTCATCTATGGCAGGGGTTTTGACTTTTCGGGCAATAAAGCATAATTTTTTATTGATATTTTCTTCCGCAATAATTTCAAATCCGCAGAAACACAGCCGGCCTAATAATTCTGCCCGGGAAATTACCCTGTTTTTGCCCTTTGTCAATGCAAAGTATATTTTTTGAAACCCCGGTAGTTTTGGCATAATCCTTGTGAAACAAAAATCAATCATATATATATATCTTGCAAATTCTTTTGGGAATTTTGAGTGAATCCATTCTCTGTGTGTATGAATAGTGTGGGCATATCCAAAATAATACCCTCCCGGAATCAGCATCTTATGGGTTTCTAAAAAATATTTATTGATTCTTCGAATATTATTGATTTTATCCAGGCTTAAAAACATTCGGGTGGGGAATCTGTCAGATGTAATGGAAAATTTCGTGCTATTATGTTCAGACGTAGTTTCAAGGCATAGGATTTTATTTAAATCAATGTGCTTGTCAATAAAATCAAACAATTCAGTGTTGTCAGGCGATAATTTTGTTTTGAGCTTGTCCCTTAGAGGTTCTAGCAGTTTTTCGCGAAGCTTGTCAAAATCCGTATCAATGGGCAAAGGCTCCTGGTTTTGTAATTGGCGCACTTCTTCAATGGACTCAACATCTTTATTATTTTTATTTTCTACCCATAAATAATAAAATTTTAAAAAAACGATTTCAATTAATATTAAAATCAGAACAGGAGCAAAACCCTGGAACCTGGAAAATGCAAAAAGCCTGAAACTAAATACAATAATGGAAATCATGGCAAGCATGAAAATATCAGCTTTCAGCCATTGCCAGACAGAAAAATAAAAGCCCTGGTGATTACTTTTTTTAAATTTCCCTGTAATAAATGCAGTCAATGCCCATAATCCGATAAAAATCAATAAAAGCAGATCATAGGAAGGCAATAAAATAAAATTGCCTCTTTTTAAAAAATTGGCAGTAAAAAATGCAATAAATACAAATAACAGATCCATGCCAAATTGGAAAAATGAACTTTTTGATCCCATTGTGGTAAAATGGGGTATGCCAATGGGTAAAGGTCTGGTTTTGGGATATCTCTTCTGGGTTATTCTGAATAATATTGACCATATGGATATTTCCATTATCAGAAAAATTAAACAGGTGGAAAAGATCTGTAATCTGGAATATTCGGGCAGTTGGAAAATAACCAGAAAAAACACCACGCAATAGCCCATGTAGAGGCATGATTTGATCAAAGAAATTATCCCGGTTCGATAAGTTGAATGCCAGGTTTTTTTAAATTTCAGCGCGGCAAACCCTCCAAGAATCCAGCAGGGATAAAATATAAAAAGCAGATTTGTATATTCCGGAGAAGGAATGATATCTCCCCGCTTAAAATAATTACATAGGATAAATGCAATACTGAGAAGGCAGAAATCCAATATAAATATCTGCAAAGAAGATTTAAAACCGAATTTATTCATAAAGGTCTTTTAAAATGTGTGTATATGCGTTTCGTATGAATTTATTGCATGCATATACAAAATTCACAAGAGTTTTGTGTACGCATACACAAAATTTTGAATTATTTGCCTGCAAACTGAATGCCAGAGTTTTTTGTTTTTATATAAACAATAAAACCAACAGTGCTTATGCCGATACAATTGCCTAAAATATCATAAACACTAAAGACTCTTAAGGGGATTATGATTTGTAATATTTCGAGTATCACTCCGAGCAATAAGAGTCCTGCCAGGTAATACCAGATCATTTTTTTATTAAAAGTGCAAAACAAAACATAACCAAGCACAAAATAACCAAGCACATGTTCGAAAAATCCGGACCGCATTATAGCAATCTTGGGTAAAGAGATATTATTGCCAAAATATTCAGGTACAAGCGAGAAATATATAATACTTCCAAGTAATACAAAAAAAATCAGTTTTCGAATCATAATCATTTCACATAAATCCATTTTTTCACTGTATTTTTAACATTCTGCCAGACAAGTTCCCTTGCCCAGGGCAAAAACTTATCACCCCAGCGCTGTGGATGAGTCGTAATCATAATTTTATCAGGAAGCAGTCCGTGTTTTGCAGCAGAAATAATATCCATAGTTGATCGAAAGCTTAATCTGTTATTAATTTTTTTATTTGTATCTACTTTGTCCCTGACACTGAAGCCGTTCCCATCCCACCTTCTTCCTGTATCTGTCATATAAAATACTTTATTAAAGTCAATATCAAAATATGGTTCGGCAATAATATCAAAATTCCTATAATCAAACTTTTCCCATATATCTTTATTATCCCATTTTGAAAGAGGACTGCCATGCATGCAGATGGTCTTGACAGGATATAGCTTTTTAAATTGGTTTAAAGTCGTCTCAAAATGTTTTATTGCAATTTCATAGTTGCCGCGACTTAAACTTAAATCTTCATAATGATAACCAAATTCATGGTCTAACTCGACTATTTTTTTTATTATAGTTGTATTAAATACCGGCATAAGTGCTCGAAAATAGTATGATGACCGGATATCATTGCTATTTTCAATTTTAGCAATTGACAATGCATTTTCAGGCAGCTTATCTATATCATGGCGTAAAACAGCTGTCTTAGTGTCAACAGGCTTTTGAATAAATTCTTCAACAGTTTGAAAAGAATATCCTGATTCCAAAAGGGTTTGCAAGAGCTGCTTATAAACTGTTAGAGTAAAATCTCTCATTTTTAAATTTAATTAATACAAAAATCCAAACAACCACAAAGGTAGTGTCAACTCAATTTTTTTAATTAAATCTCTCCGTTTCATGCAACATCAAGCTCTCCTACGTGGTAAACAAGAGGGATATTTCCACTTGATAAATCTTTATAAATATCTTTCAGGTTCTCCTGGAGTTCTTCTAATGTCTCACCTTGAGTCATGTAGTCGGGAAACTCTTTCCAGTTCCCAATCCAAACACCTTCATTTTGAAAAT